>WNEY01000175.1_pt1 | contig 34658 bp, 28 predicted proteins | sample 5400531 | NCBI WGS metagenome assembly WNEY01 (sample SAMN13153338, study PRJNA577476) | soil metagenome | isolation source: 200 cm saprolite under Douglas fir tree site 1 | place: USA:California | collected 2015-04-18 | reverse complement strand
TCACGCGGGCCGTGCCGGCCTCGCCGACGGCGAGCCGCACGTAGGCGAAGAGCTTCGGCGGCGTGCGCTTCGCCTTCGCCGCGCCCTGCCGCACCAGCTCGGCGGACGCGCGCGCGTGCTCGGGCGTCAGCCAGTTGAAGAGCACGCCGTCGGCAACCTCACCGGCCAGCTCACACATCTTGGGACCGAGCGCCGCCACCACCAGACGGGCGGAGAGGTCTGCGCGCAGCGCGGCGATCCCCGAGCGCACGCGCGCGAGAGCGCCGGGATTCGGACTGCCCACGCCGAGCAGCAGGCGACCGAGTGGAAGCTTCTGGCTCTTCACGCCTTCGACGATGCTCTCAGGGCCGCGCGTGTGAAGCGGGATGACGCCGATGCCGAGCTCGATCGTGCGCGTCTCACCAGCCGCCTGAGCGAGTGAGGCCAACCCATCGGTCGCGCCGGGATGGTTCACCCAGAACGAGGTGTAACCAAGCGTCTCGGCCTCCCTGGCCGCCGCTCGGACGATGGCGGGCGATACACCGGCGAACAACGCGAATCCTTGGGCCATGAGCGAGAGGTAATTTAACACAAACGCGCCTACCGTCCTTCGCGCCGCACGGGAGAACGGCGTCAATTGACGGCAAGGTGAGATAGACTCCGGACCCATGATGAGACTCTTCGTGCTCGCCGTCGCGATCGCTGCGCTCGTGGGCGCCGGATCGGCCGTCGCGGGTGGCGTCCTCTCCCTCGATGAGCCGATCTCCGCAGCACCGGCACCGGCCTACAACTGGACGGGACTGTACCTCGGCGTCAATCTCGGGTACGGCTGGGGGTCGGACTCGGTCAGGGTGTCTGGAGACGCGGCGGCCACGGAGCCGGCGTTGGCGGCCGGAGTGCTTCCGAGATCGCTCGCCGGAAGTCCCGCCGGCATCATCGGTGGTGGCCAGGGTGGCTACAACTTCCAGATCGACCGGTGGGTGTTGGGCGTCGAGGCGGACGTGCAGGGGGCGGACATCTCGAGTAGAGAGTCGGTATCGAGGGCCATCCCAGGATTCTTCACATTCGTGACGAAGGCATCGCAGACACTCGATCTGTTCGGCTCAGCGCGCGGGCGTGTCGGCTTCGCGGTGATCGATCCCTTGCTGCTCTACGTCACGGGCGGTCTCGCCTACGGGAACGTCAAGCTGTCGGCGTCGTCGACAAATCCGGGCTGCGTCGGCGTCTGCACGTCGGGCTCGACCTCCGCGCTGAATGCGGGTTGGACGGTCGGCGGCGGCCTGGAATACGCGTTCAGTCGCAGGTGGTCGGTCAAGGGAGAGTACCTGTACTACGACCTCGGAGAGCTCTCCAAGACGGTCACGGACGCGAAGTTCCCGGCGGTATTCCAGACCTACAGGGCCGACTTCGCCGGCAACCTCGTCCGCTTCGGCGTGAACTTCAGGTTCTAGTCCTGCACAAAGTTTCGCAATCGGGGCGGTAGTCGCGTATAGTCGATCCGTCTGGTTCGATCGCCGGCTCACCTGAGAGCCCATCCTCCTCAGACCGCGTTTCCCGCCATTTCCGCTTCGTGGAGCGTGTTCAGAACCGCGGAAGAATCGAAAGGAAGTCCGTTCCATGTCGTTCACGTCGTTCAATCTTCACCCCGAGCTCCTGCGCGCTGTTGCCGCGCTGGGCTTCATCGTCCCCACGCCCATCCAGAAGGACGCCATCCCGCCTGCATCCCAGGGCCGCGACGTCCTCGCCTGCGCGATGACGGGCAGCGGCAAGACCGCCGCCTTCCTGTTGCCGATCCTGAACAGGCTGATCGGTCAGCCGCGCGGGAAGACGCGCGCTCTCGTGCTCGCGCCTACGCGTGAGCTGGCCGCGCAGATCGACGAGCACCGCCGGGAGCTGGCGCGCTTCACCGGCATCGGCGGCGCCGCCGTCTTCGGAGGCGTCGGCATGGGGCCTCAGCAAGCGGCGTTCCGCCGCGGCGCCGACATCCTCGTCGCGACGCCGGGGCGGCTTCTCGATCACTTCCAGTACCCCTACGCGCGGCTCGACGGGCTCGAGACGCTCGTGATCGACGAGGCCGATCGGATGCTCGACATGGGCTTCCTGCCCGCCATCCGGCGCGTGCTGCAGGCCCTGCCGGCCCGGCGGCGCCAGACACTGCTCTTCTCGGCCACGCTGCCGCGCGCGATCGTCGATCTCGCCCGCGATCTTCTCCGCGATCCGGTGATGATCAACCTGGAGCGGGCGGCGGCGCCCGCGGTCGGTATCAGCCACGCCGCCTATCCCGTCGCGTCGGAGCTCAAGCTGCCCCTGCTGCTCGAGCTGCTCAAGCAGCCGGACGTCCGCAACATGCTCGTGTTCACGCGCACCAAGCATCGCGCCAATCGACTGGCCGAGGGCCTCGGGCAACGCGGCGTGGCCGCGGCCCGCATCCACGGCAATCGCAGTCAGGCGCAGCGCACGCAGGCGCTGGCCGCCTTCAAGGCGGGCAAGGTGCGCGTGCTGGTGGCCACCGACATCGCGGCGCGGGGCATCGACGTGACCGGTCTCAGCCACGTCGTGAACTTCGACGTCCCCCACGTGGCGCAGGACTACATCCATCGCGTGGGACGCACGGCCCGGGCGGAAGCGACCGGGGACGCCATCACGCTGCTGTCACCGCAAGAGGAAGGCGACTTCCGGTCGATCGAGCGCGCCGTCGCGACGCGCATCGCGCGCGTCACGCTACCGGGCTTCGGGCCTCAGCCGCTCTCGCGGACGACCGTGAAGTCCTCCGAGGCGCGGAAGAGCCACTCGAAGTCGTCCGGGTGGTCTTCGTAGAGCAGGCCCGACAGATCAGCGGACCGCGCGGAGGCCTCCAGAGGACCGAAGACGCCGGTGAGGGTGTCGAACTCGAGGCGCACGGCCCACAGCTCGCGGGACTTGGCGTGCTGCCACAGTTGATAGCGCGTCACTGGCGGCATCGTCGATTCCTCTCTCCCATCGGGAGCGTCAACGCCCTCGCACCAGGCTGAAGTCGATGAATCCTCGCTCGACGTCGGTGTCGACCAGCTCGACCCGAACGCGGTCACCGACGTCGAGACCCGCGAATCCTCTGACGACCCGGCCTTCCGCCGGCGGATGAAGCAGCCGCACCCAGGTGCCCTTCGCGGAGGCCCCGGTGACGATGGCGTCGAACTGTTGACCCTTCCTCGATTCGAGCAGGAGCGCGGCCGCCGACTTTCGGATCTGTCGTTCGACGCGGCTCGCCTGATCCTCCTGCTCGGTGCAGTGGCGCGCCAGCGCTTCCAGATCCTCGACGCCGTAGGGCGCGGGAAGCCCGGCGAGCGCCGCCTTAAGGAGCCGTTGGCCGATCAGATCGGGAAAGCGCCGGTTTGGAGCCGTCGAGTGCGTGTAGGCGCTGACGGCCAACCCGAAGTGGCCTGACGTGGCCTGGCCGGGAATCTCGACCACGTACTCGCCCCGTCCCATCAGCTTCACGACGCTGAGCGAGAGATCGGGGAATCGGAGCGGATCGGCGGCGCGCCGGCGGGACAGGAACGCCTCCAGAGCGGCGGCGTCCGGCTGCGCAGGAAGTCGCTCGTCGAGGCCCGCCGCCAGCTCGACGATCCGTTCCCAGCGCTCGGGCGAGCGCAGGATCCGGCGCAGCGACGGCCGGCCGCCCGCTTCCAGGAACCGGGCCATCACACCGTTGGCGGCGATCATGAAGTCTTCGATCAGGTCGCGGGCTCGATTCTTCTCCTCGACCCGCAAGTCGGTGACCGCGTCGCCGTCGAAGACCGCCCGCGGCTCGATCGTCTCCAGGCTGAGCGCGCCGTGCACGTGCCGGAGCGCGCGGAGCTTCTGGGCGACTCGGTCTTGAAGGCGTAGCTGCTCGTCGAGCCCGGGCAGGGTCGCCACTCGCCCGGGCGCCCGCCCCTTGCCCTCCAGCCACGCCGCCACCCCGTCATAAGCGAGCTTCGCGTGATTGAGGACGCGCGCGCGGTACACGCGGGACCGGCCGAGCGAGCCGTCGGCCTGGACCATCATCTCGACGACGATCGCCAGCCGCTCCTCGTCTTCTCCGAGCGACGTCAGATCGGTCGAGAGCTTCGGCGGCAGCATCGGGAATACCTCAGCCGCCGTGTAGACCGAGGTGGTGTTGGCTCTCGCGTGGTCGTCGATGGCCGAACCCTTCGCCACGAGCGCATCGACGTCGGCCACCGCCACGAGGACCTTGACCGCTCCCTGGTCGAGCACCTCGGCGACCGAGAGCTGATCGAGGTCCCGGGAATCGTCGTTGTCGATCGAGCACCACAGCCGGCTGCGCAGATCGGGGAGGGCGCCGGCGGGGTCGCCGGCCGCCCGGGCCACCCCATTCACTTCCGCCATGACCGCCGCCGAGAAATCCGGGAGCAGTCCGCGCGCCGCCATGGCCTGACGGGCGATCGCCTTGAGATCGTGACGCTGCGGGCGATCATTTGGCGGGGAGGCCGGCGTGCCTGGACGGGACACGGCTATCGCGCGATGCCGGCGGCCCCGTCCCCGCGAAAGCCGGGGGGCGGCGCGCTCTCGAAGACGAACCGCCGGCCGTCAGGATGGTCGAAGCCCAGGCGCGTGGCGTGCAGGCACACGCGCCGCAGGGGATCGCGGTGACCACCGTAGGCGCGATCACCGACGATCGGATGGCCGAGCGCGGCGAGCTGGGCGCGGATCTGGCCGCGCCGGCCGGTGTGAAGCTGGATCTCGAGCAGCGTCGCGTCACGGTAGCGCTCGAGCACCCGGTACTGGCTGATCGCCTCCCTGCCGCGGCGCCGATCGCGGGTCGGCCGCACGCGGAGGGTGCGATCCTCGGCCAGGCGCGAAGTCAGCGTCCCCGTCGGCGCGCGGACGATCCCCTCCACGCGCGCGACGTATACGCGCTCCGGCCGCCGCGCCTCGAACTGCTGCTGGAGCCAGCGCTTGACGTCGACGCTGCGCGCGAACACCAGCAGTCCGGACGTCTCGCGGTCGAGCCGGTGCACGACGAAGATGCGGCCACCGCCTTTCGCCTCGAACCAGTCCCGGAGCAGGCGGTAGACGGTGCGCTCGCGTTCGCTCTCCGTCGCGATCGTGAGCAGACCCGCCGGCTTGTCGACGACGATGATGCCCTCGTCTTCGTGCACGAGTCGCAGCGCCGCCGGGAAGGCGGGCGGCGGCGGCGCCGTCAGCGCGACGCGGTCCCCGGATCCGACCGCGACGTCTCCGCGCCGGACGACGATGCCGTTCAGGGTGACGCGCCCGGCCTCGAGCCACTGCTTGAGCCGGCGGCCCGACGTGCGCGGATGGAGGTCACGCAGGCGGTCACGAAGCGTCGAGCCGGCCGGAGCGTCGATCAGCGGTGGTGAACGGGCGGTGGGGCGAGAACGGTGAGCCGCTCGATCACCTGACACATCTGCTCGGTGCCGATCGGCTTCACCAGGTACTCCTGAAAGCCGGCCCGCAGCATGTCGATGCGGTGGTACTCGTCGTCGTACGCGGTGACCGCGATCGCCGGGATGTCGCCGCCCCGGTCGGGACGAAGCTGGCGCACGTGCTGGATCAGCCAGGTGCCATCCCGCCGCGGCATGGCGAGATCGACCATCATGATATCGGGCCGGACGTGTCGGATGATCTTGAGCGCGGCGTCGGCGGAGGTCGCGACCGTGACGAGGGCACCGGCGTAGCTGATCACGGCCCGAAAGATTTCGCGCGCGTCGACGTTGTCGTCGACCACCAGCACGTGCAGGCCGCTGAGCCGGTCACTGTCGCTCACGGGCGAATGGTGGCACGTTTTCAGACGTTGGCAACTCTGAAAATCTTTTCTCAATTTTGCCCTGCCCGGGCAGTGCGACAATGGCGTCGCCTCCGGTGAAGACGCGCGCGCGCACCCGATCTCAGGTCGTCGCCGACGACGTCCGCGACCTCGAGCGGCTCGGCTACGCTCAGCAGCTCTTCCGCGAGATGGGTGGGTTCTCGAACTTCGCCATCTCCTTCTCGATCATCTCGGTCCTCACCGGCGCCGTGCTGCTCTTCGGCTACGGCCTGAAGCTGGCCGGGCCCGTCATCAACTCGATCGGCTGGCCCGTGGTGAGTCTCTTCACGCTGTGCGTGGCGGCGTCGATGGCCGAGCTGGCTTCGGCGTATCCGACCGCCGGTGGGCTGTACTTCTGGGCGTTCCGCCTGGGCGGCCGCACGTGGGCGTGGACGACCGCGTGGCTCAACATGATCGGCCAGGTCACGATCACCGCCGGAATCAACGTGGCCGCCGCCACCTACCTCGCGGGGGCCGTCACGCGCATGGCGGGCGCCGCGCCCGACGTGGCGATTCCCGTCTTCGGATCGGCGACGAGCTGGGCCTTCCAGCTCGCCGTGATGGTCGCAATCATGATTCCGCAAGTGCTCATCAACGTCTTCGGGATCCGCCTGACCGCGCGGCTCAACGACTTCAGCGTGTGGTGGCACGTCGCGGGCGTCGCCGTCATCGTGGCGCTGCTCGCCTTCCTGGGCGCTCATCACAACGGCCTCGATTTCCTCCTGAGTCGCGTGACGACCGTCACGCCGCTCGAGGCGGCGTCGGCCGATCTCGGCGGGCGCCTGGCGCCGGCGCTGGTGATCGCCGACGTCACGCTGCCATCGCCGCTGTTCGCGCTGGTGCCGGGATTGACCAGCCTCTACGCGACGGCGCCGTTCCTCCTCGTTTTCGTCCTCGGCCTGCTCCAGGCGCAGTGGACGTACACCGGGTACGACGCCTCCGCCCACGTGGCCGAGGAAACGGTGATGGCCCGGCTGAGCTCGGCGTGGGGCGTGTTCCTCTCGGTCGCCGTCTCGGCGGTGGTCGGCTACGTGCTGCTGCTCGTGCTGACCTGGACGATCCCGCGCGGCGACGTGGCGGCGGCCGCCAACGATCCCTACCCGGTGCTGTACATCGCCTACGGGAATCTGAGCCGCGGTCTCGGGCACGTCGTGGCCGTCATCATCGGCGGAGCGATGTGGCTCTGCGGCCTCGCCTCCATCACGTCCATGGCGCGCATGTGGTACGCGTTCGCCCGCGACGACGGCATGCCCGGCGCTCGCCTGCTCAAGCGCGTGCACCCGCGTCTTCGCACACCGGTGTGGGCCATCGTGATCACGAGCGCGCTGGCGGTGGCCATCACCGTGTACGCCGCCGCGTATACGGTCGTGACGTCGATCAGCACGGTGACGCTCTACCTCGCCTACGTCATCCCGATCTATCTCAACTGGCGCAATCGCCGTCGCGGCCGCGGCGAGCACGCGACGCGGGCGACGGCGCCGTGGAGCCTCGGGCGCTTCAGCCCCGCCGTGAACGTGATCGCGATCCTGTGGGTGGTCGTGATCACGGTCGTGTTCGTCCTGCCTCCGAACGAGCTGGTGCTGTGGACGATGCTGCTGCTCGCGCTGGCCCTGGCGGCCTACTGGCGGCTCTCGGCCCGACGCCGCTTCGTCGGCCCGGCGACGGCGCGCGCGTAAACATCTCAACCCGGCCGGGCTAAAGCGACCTATCGCGGGAGCGCACGCGCCGGGGAATGCTGAGCCCGCCGCCGAAGGCCAGGCCGGTGATGCTGATCCTACGGCCAGCGAGCCGGCCGATCTCGCGACGTGTTGTGCTCGCCGATCTTCGGGGGCGCGCGGTGGATCCGCGGGCGCTTGCCGTCGAAGGACAGCGGCAGCGCCACCAACGAGAAGTCGTCGCCGGGCACGGGCTGGATCATGTCGAGTGCCGCGGTCTGGGCGTGGGCGGCGGCATCGGGCAGGCTGTTGATCACCGCGCAGGGAACACCCTCAGCTTCCAGCCGATCGATCCATTCGCCCTGGGTCCGCGTGAGAAAGATCTCGTCGATCGCCGCGAGCAGCGACGGCTTGTGCTCCACGCGGGCGGCGTTGGTGGCGAAGCGTGTGTCGGTCGCCCACTCAGGATGGCCGAGGACGGACGCGAGCTTGGCGAAGAGCCGGTCGTTGCCGGCGGCGACGATGATCGGCCCCGTCTTCGTCTCGAAGCTCTGGAAGGGCACGACGCGCTGGCTGCCGGTGCGATGGCGCTCGGGCACGACGCCGGAGGCGCGGAAGCTCGCGTAGTGGCCCTTGAGCCAGGCCAGTCCCGTCTCGAACAGCGAGGCGTCGACCACGCACCCCTGGCCTGTTCGCGCACGCTGCACGAGCCCGGCGAGCGTCCCCATCGCCGCCCACATGCCGGTGCCGTAGTCGAGGATCGACGTGCCGACGCGCGTCGGCGGCCCGCCCTCGTCGCCGTTCATCATCATGAGGCCGGAGAACGCCTGGACCATCGGCTCGTAGCCGGGCTTGAGCTTGAGCGGGCCGGTGGCGCCGAACGCCCACACCGAGCAGTAGACGAGGCGCGGGTAGCGCGCGCGCACCTTCGTCGCCCCCAGGCCCAACTCGTCGAGCGCGCCCGGGCGCAAATTCTGGATGAGGACGTCGGCCTCGCCGATCAGCTCCATGAGCCAGGCGACCGCGTCCTTGTCCTTGAGGTCCACCGTGATCGAGCGCTTGTTGGCGTTGACGGCGAGGAAGCCGGGCGACACGCCCTTGAAGAAAGGCGGGCCCCAGCGCCGCGCGTCGTCGCCCTCGGGCCGCTCCACCTTGATGACGTCGGCGCCGAGGTGGGCGAGGATCTCGCCGGCCACGGGACCGGCCAGGTTCTGACCGATCTCGACGACGCGGATGCCCTCGAGCGTCATCGGAACAGCGACCGGGCGATGACCATGCGATGGACCTCCGACGGGCCCTCGCCGATCCGGCGCACCCGCGCTTCACGATACCAGCGCTCCAGCGGGAACTCCTTCGACACACCGTAGCCACCGTGGATCTGGACGGCGGCGTCGATCACGCGGCCGAGCATCTCGCTCGAGTAGAGCTTGGCGATCGACGCCTCCACGCGGGCGTCCTCACCGCGGTCGGCCTTCCACGCGCCCTCCCAGATGAGCCAGCGGCACGCGCGCAGCTCCACCTCGGCGTCGGCCAGCATCCACTGGATGGCCTGGCGCGTGCTGAGGGGGGCACCGAACGTCGAGCGCTGCTTGGCGTGGGCGATCGCCATGCGGTGGGCGGCGACCGCGACGCCCAGGTTGCACGCGGAGTACGGAAACCGGTTCTTCACGAGCAGGTCGAAGGCCAGGTCGAGCCCCTGCCCTTCGGCGCCGATGAGCGCGTCACCCGGCAATTCGCAGTCCTCGAACACCACGTCGTTGGGAATGGACTGGGTGCGGATCGTGCGGATGGGCTTCGCGGTGAAGCCCGGCGTGCCGGGCTCGAGCACGAAGCAGGAAATGCCGCCCCGCCCTTTCTCCTTGTTCGTGCGCGCCCACACGATGCCCCATTTGGCGTTGTGAGCGTTGGAAATGAAGACCTTGCGGCCGTTGAGCACCCACGTGTCGCCGCGCCGCTCGGCGCGCGTCTGGATGGAGCCGGCCGGATCGGAGCCGCCCGAGGGCTCGGTGATGGCGAAGAACGTCCGCCACCCCTCGCGCACCGTCGGCACCGCGTACTTCGCGATCTGCTCCTTGCTGCCCGCCCAGATCGCCGGGGGCGGATAGCGACCGAACACGCCGCAGCCCGGGCTGTAGAGTCCCATGCGGTGCTGCGACATCTCCTCGAGCACCACCGACATGCTGAAGGTGTCGAGCCCGCCGCCGCCGTACTCCTCCGGCGCGCCGAGCGCCCACAGCCCGGCGGCCTTGGTCTTGGCCGACAGTCGCTCGAAGTCCTCGTCGGGGATCCCCGGCGCGTCCGGGTCCAGCCGCTGCTCGAGCGGAATGATCTCCTCGCGGATGAAGCGGCGCACCTGCTCGCGCAAGAGCCGCAGCTCGTCGGGCAGCGTGAAGCCGGGGAAGAGCGTCATGCGTCGGGGATCATACCATCCATGTTGACAACCCCACCGGGCTCCCCTAACGTGGCGCCGGAACAGCGGGAGGCCTATGCGAGACGAGATCGTCTGGAGCGTGGCCGACGGCATCGGCACCGTCACGCTGAACCGTCCCGAGAAGCGCAACGCGATGAACGTCGCCCTGCTGACCGGGCTCCGCCTCTGCTTCGAGCGCCTGGACGAGCGGAACGACGTGCGCGTCGTCGTCGTGCGCGGCGCCGGCCCCGCCTTCTGCGCCGGCATGGACCTCAACGAGATGGAGAAGCAGCGCGGGGTCGCGTCCGAACAGGAGTCCGGGGTCATCGGCGTGCTCCAGCGCATCGAACGCTCGCGGCACCCGACGATCGCCATGATCCAGGGCGACGCGATCGCCGGCGGGTGCGAGCTGGCGCTCCACTGCGACCTGCGCGTGGCGGCCGACGTCGCCCGGCTCGGGATGCCGCTGGCGCGCATCGGTCTGGTCGCGCCCTTTCCTCTCACCCAGAAGCTGATCGAGATCATCGGCCCGGCCTTCACGCGCCAGTTGCTCTTCACCGGCCGGCTGGTCGACGCCCGGCGGGCCTACGAGATGGGCATGGTCCATCAGGTGGTGACGGCGGCCGAGCTGGAGTCGACGACGGCCACGCTGGCCCGCGCGATCGCCGACAACGCTCCGCTCGCGCTGACCGGCATGAAGGCCGTCATCCTGCGGGCGATGTCGCCCCGGGAGATCGCCCACGACGATCTGAACGTCGTCGTGCAGCGCGCGCGCCAGAGCGCGGACGCGTCGGAGGGAAGGCGCGCCATGCTGGAGAAGCGCGCGCCGGAGTTTCGCGGCCGGTAGACGGGGCTAGCGAGCTCCCGCCGCCTGGGAGGGAACGACGGCCCCGCGGCCCAGGAGCCGTCCGGCGCGAAGCCTGGCGTGGAGCGACACCACCTCGGGGAGCGACACGACTTCGGTGACGACCGGCGTGATGCGCTTGTCAGCCACCAGACGCGCGGCCTCGGCCAGCTCCCAGCGCGAGGCGTAGCGCGAGCCCAGGATCGCCAGCTCGCGGGCCACCATCTCGCGTGGCGCCACGTCGGTGGCGAGCCCGGGGAACGTCGTGAGCACGATCAAGCGTCCGCGCGGAGCGAGCGCATCCAAACAGAAGCGGAGCGTCGCCGGAGTGCCGACCAGATCGACGGCGACGGTCACACCGCGCGGCGCCGAATCACGGACGGACTGGGCAACGTCGGAAGCCGATGAATCGAACGCGGCCACTGCGCCCGTCTCGCGCACGAGCTTCAGCCTCTCGTCACCCCGATCGATGCCGATGACCGTGGCGCCGAAGAGGCGCGCCATCTGCACCATGTGGATGCCGACGCCGCCGGCGGCCCCGATCACGATGACGGTGTCGCTGGGCGCGACCGCGGCGCGGCGGCACACGTGGAGCGGGGTGGCGATGGCGTCGGGGATTGCGGTGGCGCTCACCGGCGACACGCCGTCGGGCACGGGAATGAAGTTGCGCGCGGGCAGCGCGACGTACTCCGCGTAGCCGCCGTCACGGGCGACTCCCACCTGGCCCTCGAGGTTCCGGCAGAGCGGCTCGTGCCCGAGATTGCAAAGGTCACAGGCTCCACAGAACAGGTAGAAGTGGGTCATCACGCGGTCGCCCACGCGCGGCGCCGCGACCGCCTCGCCGGTGGCGATCACGCGACCGACGACCTCGTGGCCGGGAATGCGCGGCAGGTCCTGAGGCCGGCGGCTGTGGTTGCCGCTCATGTAGTTGAGGACGGTGAGCCCGACGCTGCAGGCCTCGACCTCGATGAGCGCTTCGCCGGGCGCGGCCGACGGCATTGCCACCGTCTCGTAGCGGACTTCACCGCCCCACTCGTGGAGCACCTGGGCGCGCATCGTCCGGCTCGTCATGCCGGGATTCTATCCCGGCCGCCAGGGGCTCGGCGGAATCAGTCGGCGGCCGGCCTCGGGATGAGGATCCAGCCGAGCGCGGCGAGGTCGGCGTCCCGATCCAGCACGCGCCGCTCCTGCTCGACCGTCGCGGCACGATCGGACGTGCGCGTGGTCCGGCGGTCGATGATCACCTCGACGTTGTCCGTATCGCGGAAGGCCGCGGTCAACCGCTCCTTGAGGTCGGGTCGGTCACGAGCCACGACGTAGAGCAACCGGACGCGCTTCGTCATGAAGATTGCTCCACCAGGGCCCAGCCGATCGCGCGCAGGGACCCGTCGATGTCGGTCGTGCGACGATCGCCGTGCCGGCGATCGCGGCTCGGCTCCTCGGCCACGCGGCCCGGCTCCGCCGTCCGTCGCTGGCCTTCCCGCCGATCGCTCACGATGATGACGTCATCGGCGCCCACCAGGGAGGCGCGCAACGACTCCAGTCGCGCGACTTGATCGCAGGCGACGACGAAGATCAGGCGCATGACGTCGCGGGTAGTTTACGATGCGAGCGGCGTGATCGGGCAATGGCTGAGGAAGTACTCCACAGCCCGCCGGAGCCCGGCCTCGAACTGGATCTTGGGCGCGAAGCCGAGCAGCCGCCGCGCCTTGTCGATGTCGGCCTCGCTGTGCCGCACGTCCCCGACGCGCGCTTCCGTGTGCCGCCGCTGCACCGGCAGGCCGAGCAACGCTTCGAGCTGGCCCACGATCTCGAGCAGGCTGATCCGACCCCCGCAGCCCACGTTGAACACCTCGCCGGCCGCCGCCTCCGCGTCGGCCGCCAGGACGTTGGCCTCGACGGCGTTGTCCACGTCGGTGAAGTCACGCGACTGCTGGCCGTCGCCATGGATCTCCACGGGCCGGCCCTCGAGCGCGGCCAGGATGAACCTGGGAATGACGGCCGCGTACTCGGACGCGGGATCCTGGCGAGGCCCGAAGACGTTGAAGTACCGCAGGCCGACGGTCTCGATGCCGTACAGGCGGTTCCAGACGGCGGCGTACTGCTCGCCGGCCAACTTGGATACGCCATAGGGCGAGATCGGCGCCGGCGCCTGCGTCTCGCGCTTGGGGAGATCCGGCCGCTCGCCGTAGACGGACGAGGAGGACGCGTAGACGACGCGACGGACGCCCCCTCGGCGGGCCGCCTCCAGCACGTGGAGGGTGCCGGTCACGTTGCTGGCGTTCGTCCCCAGCGGATCCGCCACCGACTGCGGCACCGAGCGCATCGCCGCCTGGTGGAAGATGACCTCGACGCCCGCCGCCGCGGCCTCGACGCACGCCAGGTCACGGACGTCACCCCGGATGATCGCGAGCGCGTCGTCGGGCCCGGCGAACGCCAGGTTGTCGAGGCTGCCGCTCGAGAAGTTGTCCAGGACACGGACGTCGTGGCCGTCGGCGAGCAGCCGCTCGACGAGATGAGAGCCGATGAAGCCGGCGCCCCCGGTGACGAGGAACCGCCGCCTCACGACTGAATCTCGCGCGCGCGGTCGGCCTCCGCACCGTCGGCCGGCCCCGGCGTCGGCGTCACCCGGACGGTGGCCCGGAACTGTCCCGCCACCACGTTGTGCTTGGCGAGCAGGTCGTGGATGGCCGGGCGGCTCACCCCCAGCTCGCGGGCGGCGTGGCTGATGTTGCCCTGGCACCGGCTGAGCGCTTCGACCAGCACCTGGCGCTCCGTCCGGTTCCGTGCGTCGCGCAGCGAGACGCCGGTCGATTCCGGCGCCGCCTCGATGGCGAGGTCCTTGGGCTCGATGAACCGGCCGCGACCCATGATGACGGCGCGCTCGACGGCGTTCTCCAGTTCCCGGATGTTCCCCGGCCAGCGATGCCGGGTGATGGCCTCGATGGCGGACAGGCTGAAGCGCAGCTTCCGCCGCTGCTGCTCGCAGGAGCGACGGAGAAACGAGTTGGCGAGGAGCACGATGTCCTCGCTGCGCTCCCGCAGTGGGGGCATCGTGACGACGACGACACTGATGCGGTAGTAGACGTCCTCGCGGAACCGGGCGGCGGCGATCTCCGTCTTGAGATCCTTGTTGGTGGCCGCGATGACGCGCGTATCGACGGTGATCGGTGTCCGGCCACCCACGCGCTCGAGCCGCCGCTCCTGGAGGAACCGCAGCAGCTTCACCTGGAGACCGAGGCTCATCTCACCGATCTCGTCCAGGAGCAGCGTGCCGCCGTGGGCCAGCTCCAGCTTGCCCTTCCGCTGCATGTGGGCGCCCGTATAGGCGCCCCGCTCGCTGCCGAACAGCTCGGACTCGAGCAGCGTCTCCGGGATGGCTCCGCAGTTGATGGCCACGAACGGCCCCCGGACGCGCCCGCTGCGGGCGTGGATCGCTCGGGCGGCCAGCTCCTTGCCAGTGCCGCTCTCGCCCTGCAGCAACACGGTGGCGTCCGTCTTCGCCACCTGGGTGAGCGTGTCGAAGACTTCCCGCATCTTCGGCGTCGCGCCCAGGATGTCTTCGAACCACGCGGCGGCCGGTGTCTCCCCCCCGCCCCCGTTCCAGCGCAGCTCGGCGTCCAGCTCGGCCAGATAGGTGGCCCGCTGGAGCACCACCCGAAGCTGGTCGAGATCGACGGGCTTGAGCAGGTAGTCGAAGGCGCCGAGCCGCAGCGCCTTGAGCGCGTTGGCGCGATCGTTGCTCCCGGTGATCACGATCACCTTGGCCAGCGCGTTCGCCGCCAGCAGCTCGCGCAGCAGCTCGAGCCCTTCGTCGGCGGTGTCGATGTGAGGCGGCAGGCCCAGATCGACGGTGATGACGGCCGGCTTGCTGGCCGCCACCTGCTTCATCGCCTGAGCTCGATTCTTCGCAAAGCGCACCGAGTACTCCTCGTGGAGCGCGAAGCGATATTGTGTGCAGAGAGCGTCGTCGTCTTCCACGATGAGCAGAACCGGCTTGTCCACCTCAGCGTCCCCCTATCCCGAGCGCCCGGTCGACCGCACCGGGCAGAGCCGGAGGCGTCGCGTTCACGAGCGGCAGCTTGACCCAACACGTCGTGCCTTCGTTCCGTTGGCTCGCAATCGACATCGCTCCCCCGTGTTTCTGAACAATCTCGCGGGCGGCGTAGAGGCCGATGCCCCAGCCGCCTGGCTTGGTGGAGCGGAACGGAACGAAGAGAGATTCGCGCAAATATTCTTCCGATATGCCTTCCCCGGTGTCGCTCACCTCGACGACCGCCCGGTCGTTCTCCGCATAGGTCCGGATCGTGATGGTCCCGTCGCCGCGGATGGCGTCCATCGAGTTCGCGATCAGGTTCTCGAGCACCCGTCGGAGGGCGTCGACGTCGGCGTTCACCACGACCGACTCCAACGACCTGACGAGCTGAATGCTGGAGGCCTGGGCGATCGTCGCCGCCGAGGCGGCCACCGATTTCAGGTCCACGAACTCGAACTCGAGTCCGTCGCCGTGCGATGGCGTAGCCAGCTTCCCGAGCAGGGTCTTCATCCGGGTGACGACGTGCGAGACGGTCCGGATCGCATCGCGCTGGAACTCGGGGTCGTCGAAGTTCTTGAGCGCGTTACGGCTCAAGAGCGACAGCGAGGACACGCTGTTCTTGATGTCGTGGATCACGAACGACGTGAGCCGATGGAAGGCCTCGAACTCCCGCGCCTGCCCGACCTTCTCCGAGAGCTGGGCCATGGCCAGGATCCCGGCCGCCTGCTCGCCGACGGTGGCCAGGAACTCCAGGTCCTCGTAGCCGTACGAATTGCCCGTGCGCTCGGCCCCCAGGAACAGGAGTCCGGTCAGCGTGTCGCGCCACATGAGCGGGACCAGCAGGGAAAAGGTGGCCGCGAACCGTCCGACCTCCTCCGCGCCGGGCACCGGCTCGGACCCGACCACGAACGGCCGCCGCTCCCGGCGGAAGTGAGCCAGCAGCGGAGCTTCGGCGTCGAGGGTCGCCAGGGCCGCGGTCGTCCCGACCGACGCGGCGCACCGATAGCGGCCGTCGGCCGCGCTGAGATAGAGGACACCGTCGGTCGCGCCCACCGCCTCGACGATCGCCTGCAGCACCTGGGGCGCGGATTGCTCCACGCTGAGGAGCGAGCCCAGGCGCGCGGTGAAGCTCTGCCACTGCTCGCGGAAGTCGTACTTGCTCCGATAGAAGTGCAGCGCGATGAAGCGCTTCACCCGCCAGCGCAGATCCTCGGAGAGGAGCAGGATGGCCAGGATGATGCCGGACACGAACAGCAGCAACGAGCCCCAGAAGACAGGCTCGGCCACCGCCACCCGCCGGAGCAGCCAGGCCAGGACGCCGACGGCCAGGAGATAGATGCCGAGGAAGCCCACGATGGCGGAGCCGAACACCACTTGCCGCGACGGCCGGATGCCGAGCGCCCGGATCCCGCGGCTGGCCGCGTAGGCGACGGCGACGTTGCCGACGAACAGCGTGGCGGCGATGGTCGCGAGGTGCAGCCCGGCCAGCACGTTGAAGAGCAGGAGACTGGTGAGGACGCAGAAGCGGGCGATGAAGATGCCGCCGAGGCCGACGACGAGGTACTTCATCCGCCACCGCTCGACGCCCCGCGACAGGCGCAGTGACATCTCGAGCGCGCCGAGGAGTCCGACGGTGGCCAGCAACTGCATGACGATGCCGGCCCGGCCGACGACGTCGAACACCATCGCCTGGAACACCCCGTCGATGCGGAGCACGCCGATGGTCTGGCGCCAGGCCAGCACGACGATGGACAGCAGGGCCAGCACGAACGTCCCGGCCAGGATCAACCGTGATCGCAACGACTGGCGGTGGTGGTCGCCGTCGGAGAGGAAGCTCACGACGAACACCATCCACAAGAGCGGCGTCACCAGCATGGCCAGGCTGAGGAACCAGCTCCAGAAGAGGACGTCGGTCTTCCACAGATCGCGGGGAGCCAGCATCAGGGCGGCCACCGCCTCCGCCGCGAAGGCGAGCATGCCCAGCGAGAAGCAGAAGTGGAAGGGGCGAAGCGGTCGTTGGCGGAGGATGGCCATCGCCAGCGTCACACTGCTGACGATGGCCAGAACCGCCGACAACGATTCGATGGTCAGAAGGCTCATCAATGCGCTCTTACTTGATCTCCGTCAGCGCCTTCGCGGCTTTGTCCTTGTCGGGATACTTGCCGCCCGCCGACACGACACGCTGGAAGTGCTCCTTGGCGACCTCCGGCTGTCCCATCTTCTGGGCGAGGACGCCGGCGTGGTACTGGATCTCGGGATTGCCCGGCTGCTTGGCCGCGCTGTCCTTGATCAGGGTCCATGCCCGCTCGTGGACACCGCGCTGGTGGAGGATCCACCCGAGCGTGTCGGAGACGAACGGATCGTCAGGCGAGCCTTCCTTCGCGATCTGGGCGAGCTGGAGCGCACGCTCCTTGTCGCTGCCGTTCTGGGCCAGGATCCACGCCAGGTTGTTGGCGGCCGGGGCGAAGCGCGGCTTGGCGGCCAGGATGTGCTCGTACGCCGCCTTGGCCTTGGCGTGATCACCGCGGTTGAGATGGATCTGCGCGATCGTCATGCGGGAGATCACGTCGTTGGCGTTGACGGCGATCGCCTGCTCGAACTTGGCCAGCGCCTTCTGGTCATCCTGGCTGGCCAGATACATCTGTCCGAGCGCTACGTAGGCGGGAACGAAGGCCTGATCCAGCTCGAGCGCCTTCGTGTAAGCGGCCTCGGCCTGCGCGTTTTCCTTGCGGAGCCGATGGGTGGAGGCGAGCAGGAACTGGAGTCGGGCCGTGTTCCCGGCGACGCCGATCTGCTTGCGCACCCGCTCCAGCGCCACCCCGGCCTGGCCGTCGGCCGTCAACTGTCCGAGCAGCGCGATCAGTGGATCGACGAACGTCGGCTTCATGGTGAGCGCCCGCTCGAACTCGCGCGCGGCCTCGGCCTTCTGACCGAGCGCCTGGAGGGCGACGCCGGTCAGGTACGGGGCCCGCGCGTCCTTGGGCACGATCGCCTGCATCGTCCTAAACGTCTGCAGCGCGGCCGCCGGCTGGCGACGGCTGAGCTGCGCGGTGCCGAGCAGCACGTAGGCCTGCACGACTTTCGGCTGCGCCTTGATGACCTTCTCCATCGAATCCGCCGCGGCCGCGGCGTTGCCGGCCTCGAGGTTCATCTGGGCGAGGAGCAGCGCGGCGTCCGTCATGCGGGGCGCCATCTCCAACGCCTGGGTCAGCTCGGCCTTGGCCTGCTGGATGTTGCCCGACTGGTGATAGGCGATGGCCAGCCAGTAGCGGGCCTGCGCCATCTTGGCGTCGGCCTTCAGCGCGCTCTGGAAGTCCTGAATCGCCTCCGTCGTCTGCCGCTTGGTGAGATAGATGCGGCCGCGAATGAGGTGTCCCTCGACGTCCGACGGCGCCTTCTTGAAGATGTCGCCGAGGATGGCGAGGCTGTCGTCGGTTTTGCCCTCGATGAACGCGGCCTCGGCCAGGCGACGCCGGGCCGCCAGGTAGTCGCCGTCACCTTCCTTCGCCGAGTTGAGGACTTCCTTGGCCTTCGCGTAGTCGTTGCTGCCGGCGTAGAAGTCGACGAGGTGCAGTCGCGCTCCTCCGGTCACCGGCTCGATGGCCACCGCCGTCTTGAGCTCGCTCAGGGCGGCGTCGCGGTCGCCCTTCGCACGATAGACGTTGGCCAGCATGAGGTGCGCCTGCACCGACTTGGCGTCGCGCTCGAGCGCGTCCTTGAGCTGCGCCTCGGCCTTGGTGAAATCGCGGGTCTTCAACGAGAGCTCGGCGAGGCTGATGTGGTACCCGGCGCGGCCCTCGAGGGCGGGCCGGGCGGCTTCGAAGCCGGCGGCCGCCTCCGCGATCTCGTTCTGCCGGCGCGCCGCGACGGCCACGACCTGGAGCGCCTCCAGGTTGGCGGGGTCCTTCTCCAGGATGATCCCGGCGAGCTCCCGCGCGTCGTCGAGCCGGCTGGCCAGCAGATAGATCGCGGCCAGCTTCATGGTGACGCCCATGTCATCGGGATTCGTCTGCCGAGCCTTCATCAAGAAGGGGAAGGCGCGGCGGAAATCACCGAGGTTGTGGTAGGAGGCGCCCATCCGCTCGATCGCCCGTTCATTGGTGGCATCGAAGCGCAGCACGTTCTGGTACTCGATCACCGCATCCTTGTAACGGCCCCGCTCGAAATACTCGTTGCCGCGACTGAGGTGTCGCGCCCGCTTGGCGTCCGGAGTCTCGGCGCACGCGCCGAGAAACGCCCCGACCAGGATCGTCAGCATCACCACAGAGACCTTCACTCGCCCCATAGTCATCTCTCCTGTTTCAATCGGGCAGATAGTCCGCTAACTGGGGATACATGGCCTGCACGAAGGCCACCAATCGGTCCGACGTCTCGGGCACGCCCCCCTCCACCGCGGCCGACACGCGCACGAGGGCGCCGTCGGTACGGTTTCGGATGATGGCGTTCTTCACCATCGCCGCCTTGGCGGCGACCTCCCCGTGGACGTCTTCGCCCTGGGCTCGGTACCAATACAGCACCAGCTCGCGCTGGTCGTTTTTCTGCACGAGGAAGCGGTTGACCTGGATCGAGCGGCCGTCATCGACGGGAATCGTCACGACGGACGCCTCGAGCGGCTCCCAGCCGCTGCCCGGCAGACAGTTCTTGGGCGAGTGCATCTGCGCGCCCCGGCGCTGGCTCTCCCAGTACCCGAGATAGACCCAGATGCCGCGCCCGGCCTCGTCGACATACTTCCGCATCACGTAGTCGCTGACCTTCAGGATGTTCAGGGTCTCGATGTCGAGGCGCGTCGCCTCCTGGCCTTTCCACGCCGCGATCTGCGTCGGGAAGTCGTCGAGGACGCGGCGCAGCGGCGTCGCATGTCCCTGCGAGCGCGCATGCACGAGCAGGAGGGCGGCCACCAGACAGAAGCTGGTGATGGCGACGCGCAGCCAACCCTTCATGGCCGACGCTCCATCCGGGCCAGCACGAAGCGGAGGCCGCGATCGACCGCGAGGAGGCAAAAGAAGGCGAACACGAAGATGATCCACCCGGACGCCATGTGGAAAAATCCCTCGGCGTACTGCCGGCCGAACCACTGCCCGACGAGGCCGGTCATCACGACGCGGGCGGCGTTGGCGAGGATCGTGATGGGGATGGTCACCGCGGCGAAGCTCACCATCGCGATGCCGCCCGGCAGGGCGAGCGCAGCCCAGCCCAGCGCCAGCGCGAGCAGGGAGATGAGGGACCGGATTCCGCTGCACGCTTCGGTGACGCCCAGGGAAATGTGGCTCAGGTGAATGACGTTGCCGTCGATGAGAACGGGCACGCCCAGATGATCGAGCGTCCAGGCCGCGTTCTGGGCGGCCAGGCCCTGCAAGGGGAAGGCCACCGCATAGAAGACGATCGCCGGCAACGGGATCATGAAGAACAGGAAGGCCAGCGGGAACATCACCGCGCGCAGGACGGGCCAGCCGGCGTGGAACAAGATCAACCCGGCCAGGACGACGATGAGCGAGGAGCGGTTGAGGAACGCCTCCGCGCCGACGTGGCCGAGGACGAGGCTCGCGATCCCGGCCAGGATGACGCCCAGCCCCCACCAGCTCGGGCGACACTCGGTCGCGCGAATCACCTCACGCCGCTGCCACACCAGGTAGGCGCTGAAGAGCGGGACGAGGAAGCCGTGCGAGTAGTTGGCGTCCTCCCACCAATCCGAGACGAGCTCGGGCAGGATGTTCGCGTAGAGGAGACCGAGCAGCACCGTGAACAAGAGCGTGGCGACGACGACCGCGCGCATCGACTCGCGGCATCTGAATTCGAGCTGACTGGCGTCCCGAACGGATTCCATATTCGCCATCACATGTTCGCGGCGGCACTATCATTCATTACGGCGGGCCGAGCAATATACCGGCAGTAGTACAGACGTATATCGCCGACGCTATAGTCGTTCCCCTCGCGAGTTCCGGATTCTTCGGGAGCGCGGGCCCGGCCGTCATGGACGGCTCGTCGAGGGGCGGATCTATCGCGGGGCATGCAAATGTATGCCGAAAGGAATATTGCCGGCGTTCGGATCGGCCCCGTACAGTGGGACCCGCGACCTCTGCTATGACTGCGCTCACCGCTGCGGGCCCGCGTCGCGTTCTCATCGTCTTCAACCCGACCGCGGGAACCCGGAACGGGCGTCGACTCTCCCGTGTCGTCCAGGACCTCGAAGAGGCCGGGTGCACCGTCAGCGTCGAGACGACGAAGGCAGCGGGCGAGGCCACGTCGATCGCGCGGAGAGCCGCATCGTCCGGCGCCTTCGACGTCGTCGCGGCGGCAGGCGGCGACGGAACGGTGAATGAGGTGGCCGGTGGCCTGGCCGGCGGCGTCAGGGACGTGAGCCTTGCCATCATCCCGCTGGGAACCGCCAACGTCCTCGCCTACGAGATCGGTATCGGGCGCGATCTCCGCCGAGCCGCCAGAACCATCGTGATCGGTCACCCCAGGCCGCTTCACCTCGGCCGGGTCAACGGCACGCCCTTCGCCCTGATGGTCGGCGCCGGTTTCGACGGCGACGTCGTGGCCTCCGTCACGCCGGAGCTCAAGCGCCGGCTCGGCAAGCTCGCCTACGTGGTGCGGGGCCTCGGTGAGTGGTGGCGTGGCGGCGGCGCGCGCTGCCGGGTGACGATCGACGGAGCATCCCGCGACGCCTTGTGGGTCGTGGTGTCCAACACCCGAAGCTACGGCGGCCGGTTCCTGCTGGCGGCGACGGCCGACATCGGCACCGCCGAGTTCGCCGTGACCGTCTTCGCCGCGGGGTCGCGTCTCGACCTCCTGCGCTACCTGGGCGCGCTCGCCGGCGGCCGCGTCGGCCGATGCCGCGGCGTCACCGTGCATCACGGCACCCGGATCGAGCTGCGCGGCGAAGCCGCCCTGCAGGCCGACGGCGACGCTCGCGGTCGCCTGCCCGCCAGCGTCATCGCCAGCGACGAATTCGTTCCACTCCTCGTCGATCCTCGTCAATGCGTCACGGGCTCAGCGGACGCATCACGACGTCCTTGATGAGCGACTTGAGGAACCACCAGCCGTAAAACCAGACGTCCTGGTAGCGCCTCCCCTTGAGAGCCTTCACCGTCTGGCTCAGCGCATAACGGAACGACGGCGTCTTGGACTGCACGACGCGACAGTTCCCTGAGCGCAGCAGCTCTTTCAAGGCCTCCGGCGACCGGGGCGGCAGCGGCGGGCGCGACACGACGTTGTGCGTCGACCCGATCTCCGAGACGAAATGCGCGTCCGAGTTCCCCACCATCGTGAGCTGGTACGTCGCGGCATAGTGAAGAACCTTGTCGACCTGCTCCTTCCGGTTCCGCGAGTTCCGAATCTCGATCAAGTCCAGCTCTTTGATGAGGCCCTCGTCGTACTCCGTCACGCCGTAGGAGAAGGGGTGGGGCAGCATGACCAGGCCGCCCTGGGCCTTGATCTCACGGATGACGTCGGCCGCGAGCCGCGACTGGATGGGCTCCTCGACGAAGAGACCGATGACGTCGCCGATCTCCGTCTTGACCTCGGTCCCGACGATGACGGCCAGATCGGGGTGGTCGTTCAGCGCGCGGGCGCGCTTGCCTCCCTCGACGGATTCGTGGTCGGTGACGGCGATGGCCGAGAGGTTCCGGCGGACCGCCTGCCGCAGGATTCTCTTCACGCTCGACACCGAATCGTGGGACCCCGAGGAGTGGATGTGCAGGTCGAAGGCGAAGCCGTCCGGCTGCCCGGGCCGGCCGTGCGGGTATTTCAGCCGGCGCTGACGCAGCAGCGTCTTCATCCAGTAGAACGTTTCCCGGATCTGGAGGAAGAGGGGCTTCAGGTCGTCGAAGGCGATGTTGGTCTTCACCCGCGGCGAGAGGACGAGGCGCCAGAACGCGAGGAGCTTGGCCGGGCGGGCCAGCAGGAACATGAGCGCGTCCGGGAGAACCCACAGGAATGACGTGGGCGCGGCGGCGGCGGCCGGGAGACTGCGACGCACCGCCCGAGCCACGGCGATGTGGGGAAAGTCGACGCCGGCCGCGATCGACAGGTCGAGTGATCCCCACAGCCGGGGATTGATCTCCATCAGGCGATCGCGGCCGTCCGCGCTCGACCGTTTGAACTCCACCATGGCGAGGCCGTTCCACTGCAGGCCGTCGAGGAGCCGGAGGGCCAGGGTCTTGACCACGGGATCGTCCACCGTCCGCGCGAACACGCTCGGCCCGCCGGTGATCGGATACTCCCAGAGTCGTTCGTGCATCTGCGTGGCGACCGGCTTCCCGTCGGCCATGAAGGCGAAGAAGCCGTAGCCGGTGCCGTGGACGTACTCCTGGCAGATGATCGTCTCGGCGCCGCGAAAGTCGCGCACGCACCGTCGCAGCTCTTCGACGGTGTTGACGTATCTGACCCGATCGTAGGCGCCGCGGGCGCCTCCGACCTTCACCACGATCGGAAAGCGCAGCGTGTCGAGGACCCGGTCGAGCGACTCCATCGGGGAGAGATAGACGGACGCCGGGATCGGAATCTCGAGGCTCTGCGCGAACTCCAGCAGGCCCCGCTTCGACAGCACCAGCTCGGCGGACGACGCCGGCGGCAGGTCGACCCGCGTGAATTCCCGGACGGACTCGCGCTGACGGGAGATTCGGCGGAAGGCCCCGTCGGACGCAGGAAGAACGTAATCGAAGCGCTCCCGCCGGAGGAGCTCGAGAAACTCCGTGTCGAAGCGATCGTCGTCTCCGTACGGGGGCAGGACGTGACACTGCCGGCAAAAGGCCGAGAGCGAGCTCATCGTCGCGCCCGTCCGACTCTGGGTCGTGTGGACCGAGAAGCCGCGCCGCCCCAATGACCTGACCGCCGACAGAGCGGCTTTGAGATGCCCGTCCGTCACGAGGATCTTCACAGGAGAGCGGCCAGCCGCACGGCGAACATCGCCGTCGAGAATCGGCCCGACGGATCCGTGCACGCGCGATCGTTGATGTCGAGCCGGCGGAGCGCATGCAGGTCGGCGCCCCGGGGATTCGTGCCCTTCACCGTCGTACAGGCCGTCTCGAATCCCGCCTGGCGGACGAGTGCCTGGATCGCTGAATTCCAATCGTGCCGGGTGCCGTTCGGATAGGCGAAATGACGGATCGACTCCCCGAGGTGCTTCTCGATCCTCCGCTTGGATTCTTCGATCTCCCACTGCGCCTCGTCGGGATCGATCCGCGTGAGGATCTTGTGCGACACCGTATGGGCGCCGATGGACAGGCCGGCGGAGCGCATCTCGGCGACCATCTCCCAGGTCAACATCTCGTCCATACGAGCAGCGCTCGGCTCGGCCGGCGAGCCGAGCCGGCGACAGATGTCGGCGAGGGCCGGCTCGCGCTCTCGATCGGGCTTCTGCTTGAGCCAGGAGCTCAGCGTCCGGAGCGACTGCCGTCGCTCGGCCTCGCTGCCGAGCGGCAGCATGCCCAGCCCCAGCCACGTCGCGTCGAGCGCGTCGGCGGCGGTGGCCTCCAGGGCTCCTCGCAGCTGCTCGGTCCACATCGGAGCATCGCCGTCGAGGGCTCCCACGACCAGGAAGACCGTGGCCGGACAGTGGTGGCGAGCCAGGATCGGCCAGGCCCGCGTGTAGTTGTCGCGGAACCCGTCGTCGAAGGTGATGGCCAGCGCTCGGCGCCCCAGCGGCCGAACTCCCCTGAGCCTCTGTTCCATCTCGTCGAGCGACACCACGTCGTAGGCCCGCGCGAGATAGCGCACCTGCCGCTCGAACGTCGCCCGCGAGACGCTCATCCCGTCGTCGTGCCACGCATCGCGGACCCGGTGGAAAATGAGGATGGTGCCGGCCTCGCGGCCGAGACGTCTCACGATCCAGACCACGCCCATGTAGTAGAGGGCGACCGAGATCACCCATTTCAGAGTTGTGCGAACCGTCATGGCCCTCGTCGACGCGGAAATTTTCGAAAATCATCATACGCGGCTCCGCACAGTTCAGGCCTCTATCGCCCGGCATAGGAACCTCTATCGAACGGACTATTGTCGGGGTCGGATCTGCTCCCTAGAGTCACGGGGTGACCCCGGTGAGCGAGAGGGACAACGCTTCGGCGACGGAGGTCGAGGGGCTGCGCGCTGAAGTGCTCGTCCACGACGATGCGCTCGTGGCGGTGCGTGACGAGTGGGACACCCTGGCCCAGCACGATCCCCGGGATGGATTTTTCCGCACAGCGACCTGGTACCTGGCCTGGCGCCGGCACATCCGACCGGACAGCACGCCGTTCGTCGTCGCCGCCCGTTCGCACGACGGACGCCTGCTGGGCCTGGCGCCCCTGTGTCGGGTGAAGCACCGCGACCTGGGATTCCGCCTCAACGCCATCGGGTTCGGTGGTCGGGACGTCGTGTCCGGCGACTATCTGGACGTCCTCGCCGCGGAGTCCAGACCGGCGGTGATGGAGGCGGTGCTCGATCGGCTCTGGGATGTGCGTTCGCGCTGGGGACTGCTCGTCCTTGGCGAGACCATCGACGGAGGCGATTTTCAGAAGGCCGTCGAGTCGTGGGCGGCGCGACGGAACCTGGCGATCCGGCGACAAGAACAGCGCCGGTGCCCCTACATCGAGCTGCCCCAGCGGTTCGACGATTATCTGCGCAGCCTCGGCGACTCCATGCGCTATCAGGTCCGCCGCCGGACGCGCGACATCCTGGAGAAGCACGGCGCCCGCGTCGAAGTCTGCACCCGACCGGATGAGATGGCGGCCGGCTTGGCGACCCTGGTTCGTTTGCATCTGGCCCGCTGGCGCAGCAGCGACAACGAGGGCACGCTCGGACGGCACGGCTTCCCCGAGTTTCTCCGCCACGTCTGCGTCTCGCCGCCGGCCGGCACGCGCCCTCGCCTCTATGTCCTAAATCACGACGGAAGGCCGGCCGGGGCGCTCCTGGCGTTCCACTTCGGGGAGAGCGCGCTCTACTACCAGGCCGGCTGGGACCCGGATTCCCCGCTGTCACGCCTGAGCCCCGGCGTGGTCCTCATGGGTCAGAGCATCGAGGACGCGATCGCCAGCGGCCTGCGCTACTATGACTTCCTGCGGGGCGACGAGGCGTACAAGTCACGATGGACGAAGACCGCGCGCACGACCACCACGCTGCTGGTTGCCCGGACCCCGATGGCGCGAGCGTATCTGGCCACCGCTCACCTGAAGGACCGCCTGAAGCACCTCCTTCCTTCCCGCGCGCGCGGCGGCGCCCCGAGCAAGGGAGACGACGCCCAATAGGCCGCCCGACGCGACGGGTCACCGTGAGGGCGGAGTGGCGCTGAGGCAGCCATGAGTGAGCGTGGAGACGGGCGGCGGGCGCTGTTGCTGGCGAGCAAGCTCGCGCTGCTGGCCGCCTTCCTCGTTGGGACCAACCTCGGCGTCCATCGGCGGATCACGACGATCGGGTGGCGCCCGGGGCTGGCGGTGTTCGCGTCGGTGTGGATCATCGCCTGTGCGGCGCTGCTTCTCCTTGCGTTCTCCCCGAAGCGCGGCGCCCGACTGTTCTGGACGGTCCCGCTGGTCGCCTGCAGCTTCGTCGGATTCACCTTTCAGGTCGCGACGGCAACCTTCATGAGCGTGGCCGACCTGGAACGGCTGCTCGGCCTGATCGGCTTCGCCGACAACGTGACCGGCTTCTACGGCGACATCCTCGTGTCCGCGGCGGTCTGGTGCCTGGCCGGGGCCATCGCCATCAACATGCCGCCCTATGCGGGCAGCGCGGCGATGGCCCGGCGGGTGGCCTGGGCGATCGAGTTCGCCGGCGTGCTCCAGCTGGTTCCGGTCCTCACGATCGGCTCGATTCTCTACGCGCGCGGAGGGGAGGGAACCGATGGCCTGCCCGTGCAGTACAACGGTCTGGCGTTTCTGACCGTGCTCGGGGTCGAGCGCGTGCTGTTCGAGGGCGCGCCACCCGCGCGGCACGACGTGGCGTTGCGGCACGACGGCGTGCCTCCGATACGGAATATCGTGCTCGTGATGGACGAGAGCGTCCGCGGGGACCTGCTCGATATCAACGCCCGGGACGGCATCGACACCGGGACCCGGAGCGCGGGGAACGCGTTGTTCAATTTCGGCCTCGCGTCGTCGATCGCCAACTGCTCGGCCACCACCAACGTCGCGTTGCGATACGGCGCGACGAAGACGAATTACCTGCGGGACATCCGCACCAATCCGTCGATGTGGCGGTACGCGAAGAAGGCCGGATTCAGGACGGTGTACATCGACGGCCAGCGGCACAACGGCCACGTGCACAACCTCATGACCGCCGAGGAAATGGCCGACATCGACCAGTTCATCCAGCTCGACACCGAGCTCAAGCCGTTCCAGAAGGACCTGCGCATCGCCCGAATTCTGGTCGATCTGCTGAAGACGGGGGACGCGGCCCGGTTCGTGCTCATCAACAAGATGGGATCTCATTTCCCCTATGAAGGAAAGTATCCGCCTGATCAGGCCGTCTATCGGCCGACGATGAGCTCCAACTATTCCGGCAACGAGGCCGATCCGCAGAACCTCGCGCGCCCGAGCGACGAGAAGGCGGACATGCGGCGGCGCTTCAAGAATTCCTATCTGAATTCGGTTCGCTGGAACACCCGGGAGTTCTTCCGGACCGTGCTGCCCGAGGTGGACGCCGCCCACACGGTGCTCATCTACACTGCGGACCACGGGCAGGATCTTCACGACGACGGGCGCCCCGGGTACGGGACCCACTGCACGGACGGCCCGGCCGTTCCCGCCGAGGGAACGGTCCCGCTGTTCGTGATCACCGGAATCCCGGCGGTCGCGACGCAGATGCAGCCGGCCGCGGCCAGGAATGTCGGCCGGGTCAGTCAGTTCAACGTCTTTCCGACCGTGCTGGCCTTGATGGGGTATGACCGCGAGGCGCTGGCGGCGTCACGCGACTTCGAGCCGACGCTCTTCTCGGAATTGCCCGACGACAACCAGCGGTTTCTCTCGACCTTCTTCGTGCGCTGGGGCAAGAAGCCGGTGTGGAACCGGATCGCGCCCCACCGAGAGGGCTGAGCTCGAGCTACTCCCTGGCCAGCCAGCGGGCGGCGCGGTCCAGGAAGAGCTGGATCCTTCCCATCACCTTCGATTCCGAGTTCGGATACTGGTTGGAGAGGTATCCGACGACCCCGCCCGGATGGTTCGAATGGTTCACGGCGTCGGCGAAGAACTGGCGCGCCGCCGTCTCCCACATCGGTGAGTCGTTCGTCGCCATCCATGCGAAGAAGTCGGCCCACAGGACGTTGAGAACCGGGTGAGGCGTCAGTCCGCTGCCGTCCGGTGAGCACGCGCGATCCGGCGGGCACCAGTAGTCGGGCAGAAGGCCCGGAAGCTCGGCGGTCGGCCTCGTGTACGGGCCGCTCGGGCCCGGCGTCGTGATCCAGGCGGCGATTCGGCGGAACAGCTCCTGGTCCGCCGACGTCCACTCGCCCCGTGTCTTGGCCACGTCGGCGAATTCCAGAAGGGGACGAACCGCGTACCCCTGCTGGAGCGGCGTCGCGTAGTTCTTGCCGCCGAGCGTCGAGAGATTCAGGATGTAGCCCTTGCCTCCCGCCAATTGCTCGTGGCGCTTGAACTCGCTCATCAGCTCCCTGGCCTTGCTCCAGTAACGAAGGTCGCCGGTCTCGCTGAATCCACGGATCAGCATGAGCATCGGCCAGGTGAACGTGCGCAGCTCTCCATATCCTCCATCCCACTCGGCTGGGCTGGGGCCATTCCAGGATTTCCAGGCGCCCTCGACGCGTCGCACGGCCGCGTCACGGATCCACGGATCCCCACTGATGGCGGCGGCGAGGAAGAGTCCCTCGACCCAGGTGTGGGACGGCATGGGCATCTGCACGTAGTTCGGCGGCCCCTGGGGCCCTCCGTGATTCCCCTTCTCGTACCGGGCCAGGCCGGCATCGCCGGGCCGGTGGTAGTCGGTCCACACGAAATCGACGCTCACCGCGTGGCGGGCCGCGGCCAGGCCCCAGCGGAGCGTGGCCAGATCGCCCGTCTTCACGTAGTGCTTGAGCGCGGCGCGCACCCAGTCGTAGTGGCCGGCGCTCAGGCCGGCCGCCCACTGGATGTCGCCGAAGTGTCTCCAGCCGTACCCGCCCGTAGAAGCGTAGTCCTCCACGCGATTGACGGGATAGTAGTTACCTTTGGCCAGGAGCGTGAACAGCGTGGTGCGACCGTCCGGTGAGAACTCGCTGTCGGTCCGCGCCGGATTGGCGTCCGCGTACTTCGGATCCCACGAGGTCCCTTGCCACTGGTCGTACTTGCGCAGCAGCCTCGTCGCCCCTGCATCGCGCCCCTCCAACCCTTCCGGGGCGATCCCGAATCGGGCCTGCAGCGCCTTCCGCTCGGGCACGGCGAGTTTCGGCAGATCTTCGGCCTCGGCGGATACTGCCGCGTCGTCCAGCGCGGCGTCCAGGATCGCAAAACGATCCCAGACGTCCTCGCCCGCTCGCAACAGCTCCGCGCCCTCGAACAACGTCAAGACCACTTCGTCGGCGGTCACCACGATGCGTCGCGGGTAGCGCTCCCAGAATTCGGGGATCACGTACGCGCGGCCGTCGACGCGAACGATCCCGTTCGTCCGGCCGCCCCAGCGCGATGGCTGGGTGCTCGGTCCGATCCGCTTGAGCACGGTGTCGCCACTCTTGATCCCGTAGGCGAAGCCGTACTTGATCCCGACGAGGCGGCCGGGCTCCCACCACTGATTGACCTCCGCCGGCACCGCGACGGGCATCCCCTCGATCGTGGCCTCTGGAGCGGCTCCCACCCTTCGCACGTGAATACGCAACGCGGTCTGGCGGTACTCGGTCCCCGCGCCCCGGCGGAGCAGGCCGCCGGCGCCCGTATGATTGCGGAGTCGCACGTCGTATTGCCGTCCGTGGGACACCGCGGTCTCGCGAACCTCCACGGTGACTCCGGTCTTCCCGAGCTGTCCTCGGGGCGGGCCGAAGATCGATGTCCCGTCAACCTGCCATTCGATGGTCAGCTCTTCGCCGGCCGCCATGACCGGAGCGCCTGGAGCGAGGAGTCCCGTCACGACGACGATCGCGGAAACCAGACGCCATCTCACACTCGCGCTCCTGTCAACTCGCTGAGGAGATTCTCGGCCACCCTGGACATGACGTAGCGATACTTGCCCGACGGCGGCCGCGGGATCGCGTCGACGACCTCGATCTGGACGTCGATCCTCGCCTCGAAGAGCCGGCGCAGGCGGGCGACGATCGTCGCCCGCGTGGCATCGTCGAGCGGGCCGCTGGGCACGATCCGGACGTCGAGCCGCTCGCGCTGCTCCTGGACGATCTGGAACTCTCCGACCGAGGGCAGCTCCCGCAAGATGTAGATGGCCGACAGCGCATGCAGCACCTTGCCGGCGGGGGTCACCAGAAAGTCGGTCTGTCGGCCTTCGACGCTCCGCAAGCGAGGAAGGCCGCGCCCGCAGGGGCACGATCCCTCCTCCAGCACGCCGACGTCGCCGGTGCGATACCGGATCATCGGCATCGCGAACGAATACAGGTTCGTGAGCGCGATCTCGCCGGGTTCGCCAGCCCGATCGGGGGCGCCGAGAATTTCGACGAGCATCCCCTCGGCGGCCACGTGAAGCCCACCGGCGGGGCATTCGTTGGCCACGAGACCTCCGTCCCGACAGCCGTACTCGACGCTCACGGGCGAGCCGAAGACGGACCGCAGCAGCGCCCGTTGGAAGTCGTAGAGCGGCTCGGCCGTGGTGAAGATCACGCGAGGCCAGCCGCCTCCCGGCGTCCAGCCGTGACGAGCCAGATTGCCGGCCAGCAGGGCGAGCGCGCTGGCGTAACCGTATATCTTGACCGGCCGATATCTCCGGAGGAACTGTCCGTAAGACGCCATCGCGGCTTCGCTGAGATCGAAGGCCGAGAGCAGCCGGGAATTGAGCAGGCGGTCCCGAACGGCTCGGATCCGGTCCTGCCTCGTCAGCTCGATGGGCGAGCCCCAGAGCACGACTTCGCGAACTCCCACGTCCACGTCAAACCACCGATGGGCCCGGAGCCGCGTGGCGTCGGTAAATGCCGCGCGCTGCCGATCGACCAGGACCGTGACCGGCGTCCCGGTCGAGCCCCCCGAGCTCAGTCGCTGGACCCCGCGCAGCGGCGTCCGGGGCTGTAGCTCTCGGAAATGCCGGCGGATGATGTCTTTCGTCAGAAACGGGATCCGGGCGAAGTCATCGAGGTCCTGGATCCGCCAGGGCTGGAGCCCGTGCTCGTCGAGCAGGCGCGTGTAGTACGGCACCTCGCGGTAGGCAAAATCCAGGTGCCGGCGCAGTCGCCGGAACTGGGCCTCGCGCATGGCCTTGGGATCCAGCCACTGGCTGGCCTCGAGCTCGCGCAGGAGCGCGTGCGTCGGCTTCCCCTTGAGTCGCTCGTGCAGCGGAAAGATCGCGCGGTTGACGACCCAGGGGTGCATCAATTCCATCCGGCGAGCCGCGCCCGGTCGATATCCTGGGCGTGGTCGGCAGGGCGCTCGGCCACCACGTGGCGGAGCTCGTCGAAGACATCGCGACCCGTCGTCTCCCACGAGTGGGTGCGGGCGTGCGCGACGAGAGCCTCGCGATCCCACGACCGGTTCAGCGCGTCGACGATGGCCCGGCCGAGCGCGTCGTCGTCCTGAGGCGGGACCAGGATGCCGAGGGCGGGACGGGTCAGGATCTCGCCGTTGCCGCCGACGTCGGTCGTGACGACAGGCACTCCGCACGCCAGCGCTTCGAGAAGGACGTTGGCGCGCCCCTCCGAGCGGCTGGCCAGACAGAACAGATCGGCGGCAGCCAGCCAGAGCGGAATCTCGTCATGGCTGCGTTCGCCGGCCACGAGGACGTTGTCGTGAAGGCGGTGGCGCTCGGTCATGGCCTCGATGGGCGCCCTGAAGCTGTCAGCGGGCCGGTCGCCGCCGACAATCACGTACAGCAGGTCGGGGCGATGCGCGAGCACGCGGGGCAGCGCACTGATGACGCGGTGATGGCCCTTGCCCTCGTTGAGGCCTCCCACGGAAAGCAGCACAGTTCGATCGGCCGGCAACCCGAGCCGCCGCCGGGCCTCGCCGCGATCGATCGGGCGGAAGCGCGCCGTATCGACGCCATTCGGAATGACACGGACACGGCTGGCGGGAAGACCGAGGCCGACCCCGACCCGCTTCAGTGATTCGCTCACCGCCAGGACCCGCGCCGCCGCGCGCAACGTGAACCGGATCTGCGGAAGATGCAGTCGATACGTGGCCAGCCTGACGATGCTCCCACGCAGCGTGACCACCGCCGGCCGTTGGAACCGTCGGCCCAGGAGGACGGCGGCGAGTCCGTCGGGATAGGCGAAGTGACCGTCGATGACGTCGAACGGGAAACTCCGTTCCAGGCTTCGAAGGAACGGCGCGAGCGACGCCGCGTAGAGCGCGCCGTCGAGCCACTTCAGGTACCCGGGGACGCTGAGAAAGCGCGGGTGGTACACGGTGAGACCGTCTTGCTGCTCGACGGCGGGAACCCGACCCCACAGGCTTCCGCGAACGGGGCCATCGAAAGGGAACCACGGGATGGGCGCCACCACCCTCACCTCGCAGTGCGAGGCGACGCGCCGCATCCGTTCGCGGATGAACACGCCGAGGTTCGGCTGTCGAGGATTGGGAAAGACCGAGCTGAGGACGAGGACGCGCACGCGCGATCTCCTAGAGAACCGACGCGTACGCCGGCAGGTACCGCGACACGATCTGGGGCCACGTGCGCTCGGCGAGCATCGACTCGCGAGCGCGTTGCCCGAGGCGAGCCACCAACCCGGGATCGTGGCCCAGCCGGGCGGCGGCCTCCACGAACGCGTCGCCGGACTCGGCGGGAAAGAGCAGCCCCGTGGCCTCGTGGCTGACCAGCTCCCTGAGCCCTCCGACGTCGCTGGCCAGCACCGGCTTCCCCATCGCCATGGCCTCCAGCGGCTTGAGCGGCGTGACCAGCTCGGTCAGCCGCATGCGCCGGCGAGGGCAGACGAAGACGTCGATCACCGAGTAGAGCCGGCGGATCTGGTCATGCGGCACGCGCCCGGCGAAGACCACGGTGTCGCCGAGCGGCTCGGCGAGCTGACGCAGGACCACTTCCTCTTCCCCGCCTCCGGCCAGCAGCAACCGGACGCCAGGCAGGCGCCGCCGCAGCATCGGAAGCGCGTCGAGCAGGAACCGGAGCCCTTCGTAGTGATAGAAGGACCCGAAGTAGCCGAGGGTGAGCCCTCCGCCGAGGGCGAACCGCTCCGCCAGGTCGTGCGCCCGGGCCACCGGCTGGAACGCGTCGGTGTCGACGCCGTTGGGAATCACCATCACGCGCTGCGGATCCACTCCGCGGGCGACGATCTCCTGCCGCATGCCCTCGCAGATGACGGCGACGCGGTCCGCGCGCTTGAACAGCGACGTCTCCAGAGCGCGGATCAGTCGGTACCGGCGCGACCCCTCCTGGAACTTGCGCTGATCGACGGCGGCGTCCTCCCAGAACGCCCGCGCCTCGTAGACCACGGGAAGACCGAGCTGGCGACCCGCCCACAGCGCCGGGAGACCGTTGAGCAGCGGGGAATGCGCGTGAATGAGGGCGGCGCGCTCGGCCCGGGCGACGGTAGCCACGCGGGCCGCCATCCGCACCATCAACTGCAGCTCCCGGACGAACGGGACGCGGCCACGCTCGCGCGCGGTGCGATGGTACGTCAGCCCTTCGATCGACTCGACACCGTCCGCGTCACTCCCGTGCTTGGGCGAGGTCAGGACGACCGGCCGCAGACCCAGTCGGCGCTGGAACTCGACGATGCTGCGGCTGCGATAGCTGTACCCGCTGTGCAGCGGCACCGAGTGATCCAGCACGTGCAGGACCGTGATGGGGGCGAGGGTCGTCTTCACGACACGAGTGGCCCGAGACTGGGATCCTGGTCGACGAACGTCCGGTGCCACAGCTCCAGGACCATCAGCGCCCAGAGCTGGTGCGAGTGATCGCGGACGCCACGCTGATGGTCCAGCCAGATCCGCCGGACGGTCTCCGGCCGCACGTAGCCGCGCCCCTGCGAGCGCGTCGACAGCAGCAGATCCTCTCCCAATCCGGCGAGGTCGCGGCGCAGCCACCGGGCCAGAGGGATGTCGAAGCCCTGCTTGCGCCGGTGAACCAGGGACGCGGGGAGGGCTTCCTCGACGTAGCGCTTGAGAAGGTATTTCGACGTGCGGCCGCGGTACTTGAGATCCGGCGCCAGCGTGGCGGCGAACTCGATCACCTTGTGGTCCAGGAGCGGCGACCGGACTTCCAGTGAGTTCGCCATGCTCATCCGGTCGACCTTGACGAGGATGTCGTTGGCGAGCCACGTCTTGAGATCCACGTAGAGCAGTTGATTCAGGGGATCGAGCCCGGCGACGCGCTCGAAGTGCCGGGCGAAGGCGGGGAAAGGATCGTAGCCCTGGATCGCCTCGGTGAACTCGGGAGACAGCAAGGCAGCCTTGTCGTCGCTCCGGAACAGTGAGAGGTCGTTGAAGTAGGCGCGCTCCACCGTGGTGGAGACGTTCTGCAGGAAATACCTGGCGCGCAGCCCCCGCGGCAGCCAGTCGGCCTTCGGGTACACGCGACCGAGCCGCGCGAGCACGCCGCCTCGCACCCAGCCCGGCAGCCGGCCCCGCCACCGCGCTTCCAAGCGGTTCATCCCGTATCGCCGCTGGTAGCCGGCGAAGACCTCGTCGCCGCCATCCCCCGACAGCGCGACCGTCACTCGTTGGCGGGCCGCCGCCGACAGATAGTAGGTGGGAAGCGCGGACGAGTCGGCGAACGGCTCGTCCAGGTGCCAGACCAGCCGGGGCAGCACCTCGACCGCCTGCGGCTCGACGATCAGCTCGTGGCGCTCGCCGGCAACCTTCTCCGCCACCGCCCGGGCGTACTCGAGCTCGCTGAAGGCACGATCGCTGAATCCC
>WNEY01000186.1_pt1 | contig 34713 bp, 36 predicted proteins | sample 5400531 | NCBI WGS metagenome assembly WNEY01 (sample SAMN13153338, study PRJNA577476) | soil metagenome | isolation source: 200 cm saprolite under Douglas fir tree site 1 | place: USA:California | collected 2015-04-18 | reverse complement strand
CTCGACGCCGCCGCCGACCTCGTCAACCGTGTCCGGCCGCACCATTGGATGTCGCTTGCCGACGTGTGCCGATCCAACGTGGTCTCCCGCCGAACGGGCGAGACGCTGTTCGTCAGGCCCTATGCGCGGCGGGTCTCGGTGCGTGTCGACGCAGACGTGCAGCGGATCGTCGTCGAAGCCGCGCCGTCCGAACCGCCGGTCGAGGTACGCGTCTCGTGCGGCTCACTTTCCACCCTCGGGCTGTCGGGGCGGTCGTTCATGCTTCCTGGCCCCATCGCTTCGCGGGCAGAGATCGAAATGGTGTCTGCGGAGGCTTTGTCCGCCGACGCCTTCCCTCCACCGCTGCCACGGTTGTGGCCGGCGGTTCGGCGAGCCATGACCGAATCCCGCGACCGTCTCGGGCCGCTGTCCGACCGGCTTTCCCGACGTCGCGCCGGCCGGTAGCCGGCGTTACAGCTCGATCAGTGCCTTGCGGACGGCGTAAAGGACCGCCTGAGATCGGTCATAGATCTGGAGCTTCTCGTAGATGTGGCAGATGTGGTTTCTGACCGTCTTCTCACTGATCTTCAGCGTGAAGGCAATCTGCTTGTTCGGCTTGCCGGTCGCCATCAGCTTCAAGATCTCGACCTCGCGTGCGGTCAGGCCATCGTAGAACTCCTTCGGCGTGCTGGCCCCGGTCAGCATGTCGAGCACGCGATTGGCGACCGCTCCCGCCATCACCCGCTCGCCGGCGAGCACGGCCATGATGCTCGACACGATGGCCGCCGGCTGGGCGTCCTTCAAGACATATCCGCACGCGCCGGCGCGTAGAGCCTGGAGCACGTAGCTGTCTGCATCAAAAGTCGATAGGATCAGCACCTTTACACCGGGCTGGTCCGCCGTGATCTTCGCGGTCGACTCGACGCCGTCCATGCCCGGCATCTTGAGATCCATCAAGACCACGTCCGCCTTCAACGCGGCGGCTTTCTCCACCGCCTCCCGGCCGTTCGCAGCCTCTCCGACCAGGGTGATCCGCGGATCCTCCTGCAGCAGCCGTGCCAGTCCGCTTCGAAAGAGCGTTTGATCGTCGGCGATCAGGACACGGACGGCGCCCGTTTGCAACGCCAGTTGAGCACCTCCTTCGGAAAGTTCGCGATGACCGTCGTCCCGCCGCCACCACGACTGCGGATGTGCAGCTCGCCGCCGAGAAGGGCGGCGCGCTCCCGCATCCCGAGGATGCCCGCACCGACCGGTCTTACATCATCGAACCACACGCTGCCACGTCCATCGTCGTGAATGCTCACGACAATTCGGTGATCCGACGTGGCTTTGAGCGCGACGTGAACTCTCCGCGCCCCGCCATGCCGGTGCGCGTTCGTGATGGCTTCCTGGATGATGCGGTAGAGGTTGATGGACGTATCTGGAGGCAGTGTCATGGGCCAGGAAGGGCTCACCGACAGGCGCACCTTGACACCGGTGCGCTGCTGATACGCCGCAAGCAGGTTACTTTGCACCGCCTCGACGAACTCATCCCCGAGCCCGGACTGCCCACGTAGGTCCCACTGGATCTGCCGAAGGTTGTTGAGCACATCCCGCACCGACGTCTCGATGTAAGTGAGCTGATCGAGGACGCTCTGTCGACCTTTTTGCTCGCGCGCGAAGACCTGCGTCTGCAGCAGCATCGCCATCAGGTCCTGCATCACGTTGTCGTGAAGCTCGCGCGCGACCTCAGTCTTGACCCGATCGACAGTCTTGACCCGATCGACCACAGAGGCCGTGGTTTCGTGATGGCGCGGAAGATCGACGATCCGGCCAACGGCCAGATTCTTCACAGTCACCACGAAACCGCGCCCACAGTGCTCCCCCAATGCGCCCGATCTGTTTGCCGCCCCCGCTCGACTAATGCAACCGTATCGGTGTCGAGTGCCAGTCGACACCGTACTCGTGAGGGAATCTCACCTACCACATTTGCATTAGAGGTTTCGTATTCAGCGGCAGATCCAGGCCCCAAAGACCGGACCCAGGTCCTCGATCACCACAGTTCGATCGGCACTCGGGCGGTGAACTCGTCGAGCCGTTGGCCCTCGTCCTTCTTCAATGCGCCGTACTTCAGGCGCCATCGATAGAAGGTCTGGTCGGAGATACCGATCCGTTTGCAGACCTGGGGGATCGTTAGCCCCTGACCCTGCGCTTCTCGTGCTCTCTCAGCTTGGCCACGATCTGCTCCACGCTGTACTTCTTAGCTGCTGCGCCGGCTCTGATCTGGAATCGCCGCCGCTGCCAAACCTTCGGGGCGCGAGCTGACGGGCCGTTGGCCGTGACCGCTTCCTTGGCTGGTGGCGCGGTGGCCGTGGAGGGGGCTTCTGAGATCTTCGGGTTCTCGAGCTCCGTGCTCATCTCTATCGCTCCTGTTTGAGCGCGTATTGGCGCCGCACCTCGGCAGCGCGCACGGTCTGGCCTGTTTTCAGATAGGCGATTGACAGCAAGCGAGCCAGGTCTTGACGTTCCGGAAGTGCAACCAGGGCCGCCTTCAGCGGCGCGATCGCCGCATCGGGACGCCCCATGGTGTCTTCGTATTCGGCCAGGGCGATGACCAGCTCCGCCCGGCGCCTCCAGATCACCTCACGCGCAGCGCGTAGGGTCAGGCCCGCGCTCCCGTCGCCCTGCTTGATCTTCTGCTCCAAGACTTCGAAACCCGCCAGGAGGTCACCCTCGGTCCGGGTCAGCATCTTGCGAACCTCGTCGGCCAAGGCTGAGTCGATCAGCGGGCCGCGCTGACTAACTCGCTCAGACAAGTCTTTGAGTTCCCCGAAGTCGGAATCGACCCCCTCGAGGTCGAGCCAGAGGTGGGTCTGATTCGCCCGCACCAGGGCGCCGATCTCGGGCGGCGTCGTGTGTTGCAGCTTGTAGACCTGCTTGCGCAATCGCTCGCGTTGATGGGTCTGAGGAATTCTTGGCCAGAGTTCATCAGCCAGGTCGTCACGCTTGGTTTCCGGCTCATCCAAAACAAGCCGGCTCACCAGGAAGTCGAAGAGGAAGGCGAGGATGGGCTTGCGTTCCAGACCAGCCGTCAGGTCGCGACCGTCCGCGAGCACGCGGAGTGGGCCGATCGCACGAATCAATAGCCGCGTAGAAGGAACCGGGAGTGCCTCGGGTTGGGTCGACGCGAGCTCACCGAGCCTGGCTGAAGAATCCTGGGCGGGATCCGGTGAATCGCCATTGGGAAGTGGTGTCGCGACGATGGCTGTTTCTACGGTCACGGCGGCCGCGCTGCGGCGGCGAAGTGGCGACAGTCCGACCAAGGCGAGCGCGACCCCGAGCGCACACTCCAGCCAGCCGGACAGCCCTCCGGCGCTGCCGACCGCTGCTCCGCCGAAGGCCACGAGCAGCCAGAGGAAGGTCGTCAGACCGCGAGTCGGGATAAACCAGTAGCCGATGATGGCGAGGGCGATGTAGGCCCAGCCGATCGGATCGCCGGGCGGCGTGATGAGGGCGAACAAGCCGAAGATCGCAGCCGCGACGTAACCGCAGAGCAAGACGATTCCGCGCCGGTCGTCAGGCACGCCAAGGGTTTCGAGCAGACGGTTGCGAACCGCTGCTGTGTCAGACCCCGCCTCCCCCCAGGCGCCCAATTCGATCCTGCCCGCATGTATAGGCCAGACAAGAGACGCCGTAAATCGTTGATTCCCATGATTTCGGATCATTGATTTCCGGCTCCTGGGAACGTCCTCGGCGCTGGCCTGGCATCCGTGGTGACGTCTTCAAGCCGAGCCTGGGTGAGCTGGCGCCGGCGTTCCACGACCAGCTTGCGGCGCACGCCTTGATTCGCCCCGCGCCATCAGCGCGCGGCGGGTAGCGCGGTTCTCGGGCAGGGGCATGGTCGCGGCCGCCTGGAGAAGCTCCAAGATCAGCTGCTGACGGACGTCCTCGGGATCGATCACCGGTGGACTGGCCCTCAGGTGCTGAAGTCGGTCGAGAATGGCGGGAGTCAGGAGGTCCAGGAGCACCGGCCACCACAGACTCTTTGGGCCTGCCCGGTAGACGGAATTGGCTCCCCTTAGTGGACGCTCTTCGAACTTGGTTGCTGATACCGAGGCCGGAAATGCTTCAGACCATTGAGTCGTTCCGATTTTCTGCGAGCTTGCCGGCTGGGCTACCGACGGTGTCGTGATTACGCCATGGGAGGGGTTCGTTCTCCCGATCGGTGGGCCGCGGGTGGATTCGAACCACTTACGTCCGCTGAACGAGAGGCTAAGCGTTGTGCAAGATGATCCCTGGATCTCCCAATCGAGAAGCGGACAGCCAGTGCGGGCGCCAACCCTAATTCGGGTCTACAGGCTCGGGTGCGAGCGGGCCGCGATAGAGCAGCTGGTCAGGCAGCGGCCTGTAAGGAAATTTTGCATTGACAGCTCGCGCAGCTGTGTTGCGCTCCTCGTTGCCGGTGCGCAGCTCGCTGAGTCCGTTGTCGAGCGCCCACGCGATCTGGGCGGCCTTGAGCGCGGTGGCGATCCCACGGCCTCGTCCGGAGCGCCGGACGGCCAGCATCTCATGGGAGGCTATCCGGGCCGCGCGATCTTCCCAGCCGAGCTGACCGTATCCGATTACCTCACCCCCGGCCCGGAAGTGCTCAATCGTCTCGGGCTCGGTTGCGATCCAGCGCACCACCGCGGTCCGGATTCGCGCAGCGGCAGGCGTGTCTGTCGCACCCGCGACCAAAGTGATCACGCGGCGAAGCTACCGCCTCTTGGTGTGACCGTCAAGAGTCGGCGGCCCCCATCTCCGGCACGTCGATTCCCCACTACGGGCTAAGATTCCGATGGGTACCAAGGGAATCCGGTGCGAAACCGGAGCTGTCGCGCAACTGTGAGCGGGGAGCCCCTGTCCAACAAAAACCACTGAGGTGAAATGCCTCGGGAAGGCGGGCTGGGGCGGCGATCCGTAAGCCAGGAGACCTGAACGCCCATACCGGCGACCCGTCCGCGCGCAACGGTACGGAAGCTTCCTGGCGGTCGGCTTTCTGCGGCGCGTTCGGGGTGGTTGACCGCCTGGAGGAATCCACGTGCGAAATCGCCTCATGTGGGCCAGCGCGACACTGGCTCTTGTCATCGCCGCCTGTGGCAGTTCGTCGCCGACGTCGTCGGCGAGTCCGGCCAATACGTGTGTCAACGCCGGCGCCGCCCACCACGCGTATGTGGTTGTCGAACATCTCTTGGGCGCTTCCCTCCAGAAGTGCGTGGGATTCGCCGGCGACACCATCGACGGCCAGAGCCTGATGGATCAATCGACGATCGCGTATCAGACGCAGACATTCAGCTTCGGCAAGGGCGTTTGCGCGATCGACAACGAACCCGCGCAGTACACCGAATGCTTCCCCAAGAACAAGCCTTACTGGTCCTTGTTCATCGAGACGGGCGGCGTGTGGGCCGCGGCCCAGACCGGCTACACCGCAGTCAACCTCCACGACAAGGATGCGCTTGGCTGGCACTACGTCGATGCTTCCGATCAGAATCCAGCCCCGCCGCCATTGGCCAAGGAGACCTGAGCTCACGCCATGAATGCGCGAGCAGTGGCGGCCTGGTCGGCCTGCAGCCTGTTCGTCATTCTGTCCACGACAAATCCTGTTTACAAAGTCATCGTGCTGGCGGCGGCGGTGTCCATGCTCGCCGCCGGCGCCGGACTTCGACGAATCCGAGCTTTGCTCGTCGCCGTGCTCTTCATCTGGGCCTTCGCCACTCTCCTCAACTTCGTCTCGGCCCATCTCGGGGCAACCGTCCTGTTCGCACTGCCGGCACAGATTCCCGCCCTCGGCGGCCCCTACACGCTCGAGGCGATGGTCTTCGGCGCAGTGGGAGGGCTCACGATCGCAGCGGCGATCCTGTCCGCGGCGCCGTTCTCGCTGCTGCTGGACTCACATGAGGTGATGGACGCGCTGCCGGCGCCGCTCTCGCGAACGGGTGTCGCCATCGCCGCATCGCTCAACCTGGTTCCTGCCGTGGCGACCTCATTCATCCAGGTGACGGATGCACAGCGGCTTCGTGGGTGGAAGCCCAGGGGGCCCCGCTCATGGATGGAAGTCGTGGTCCCTGTGGTGCTCACCAGTGTCGAGGGTTCCATTCAGCTGGCGGAGTCGATGGAGGCGCGAGGATTCGGCTCTGGTGCCAGGACGACGATGGCATCGCACGCCCTGAGACGCTCAGACTGGCTGGTCGTGGCCGCGTCAGGAGTGGCGTTGGCCACGTTCGCAGTCGCCCATGCCACCGGCTGGGCCGCGGATTGGTTTCCGTACCCGACGCTGACACTCCCGACAATCCATCCCGTCCCCATTGCGGCTTGCTTGCTCCTCCTCGCACCGGTGCTCGTGTGGCGATCGCGGCGCTGACCCACCTCACGTACTGGTATCCAGGAGGCGCCAAGCCGGCGGTGTCTGATGTGTGCCTGCAGATCGAGGAGGGGTTGACGGTGGTCGCCGGTCCATCCGGGGGTGGCAAGTCGACGTTGCTCCGAATCTTCAACGGTCTTGTACCGCACTTCCACGGCGGACGGATCGGCGGCAGTGCTGAGGTCATGGGACTCAATGTCATCGCCACGCCCACCCGCAAGATGGCCCGCCATGTGGGCTTCGTCTTTCAGGATCCCGAGCTGCAGACGGTCTACAACGTTGTCGACCGCGAAGTGGCGTTTGGTATGGAAAACACTGGGGTACCGAGACGCCAGATCAGCGGCCGTGTCGAGGAAGCGCTGCATGCGGCGGGCGTCGCCGCTCTCGTCGGGCGAGCCGTGCGAACGCTGAGCGGAGGCGAGCGCCAGCGGGTTGCATTGGCCTCAGCTCTGGCCATGCGCCCAAGCCTCGTCGTCCTCGACGAGCCCACTTCGCAGCTTGATCCTGACGGCGCACAGATGGTGCTTACAGCTGCGACCAACCTGGTGGACGAAGGCAGGTCCGTCATCATCTCCGAGCATCGACTCGAACGTTTGCTGCGGCGGGCGGGTGGACTGCTTCTCGTGGATCGCGGAATCGTCACCACCTCCGATCCATCCGCATGGAGCCCTCCGGCCGCGCCCGTTCGGCCCGCGCGATCGGCGGCCTTGGGCGGCGAGGCCTGGTCGCTTCAGCGCGTCAGCGCCGGTTTCGACGGACGACTCGTGCTGGACGGCGTCGACCTCTCCGGACGCTCGGGCGAGGTCGTCGCTTTGACCGGACCCAACGGCGGCGGTAAGACGACCCTGCTGCGCGTGATCGCGGGGAGCATCGCGCCGCTTTTCGGCAGCGTCTGGCGCCGCCGTGGACGGGTCGCCTACCTGCCCCAGAACCCGTCAGTGCTGCTGCACCAGCCGACCGTACGGGCGGAGGTCAGCTTCACCCTCGAAAGGTCTGGGGAGCTGGAGCTGTGTGGGACCATCCTGGAAGAACTCGGCCTGTTGCCGGTGGCTGATCGGTACCCCCGTGACCTGTCTTGTGGCGAGCGTCAGCGGGCGGCGTTGGCAGCTGTCCTGCCAGGCAATCCCGCGCTGGTTCTGCTCGACGAGCCCACACGCGGCATTGACTCGAGCGCGCGTGGCGCTCTCGTGGCGCTGGTCGCCAGGCTTCGGGATCGCGGAGCTTCGGTAGTTCTGGCCACGCATGACGACGATCTGCGCAACGCCATCGCCGATCGCGTCATCAACGTGCGCGACGGCAAGGTTTCCGAAATGGCCGACGCGGCGCGAACGTGATACGAGCGCTGCCGGTCGGTTTGGTTTCGCTGTGCGGCATCGTCCTCTTCGCCTGGCCGTTCCTCGGCAGCGGGCTGCCCGCGAGCACGCCTGCCTGGACACTGACCTTCGCCTGCGTGGTCGGGCTGTTCCTTGTCGAGGCCGGGATGCGCCAGCTCGATTCGCGCGCCGTGGCGCTGCTCGCCACGATCGCCGCGATAGACACCGCGCTGCGGCTTGCGGTGATCGAGGGCATCGGCGGCTTTAGCCCGATCTATTTCCTCGTGCTGTGCGCCGGCTACGTCTTTGGTCCGTCCTTCGGGTTCCTGGCGGGCGCGCTGTCGATCCTCGTTTCCGCCCTCGCGGGGGGTGGGATGGGTCCGTGGGTGCCCTACCAGGTCTTCGCCGTTGGTTGGGTCGGCGTCGCGGCCGGGCTGGCCGGCCGGTGGAGCCGCCGCCCGGGGGTGCCCAATTGGCGAGACGTGATAGCGCTCGCAGCAGTGGGCGGAGTGATGGGTTGGGTCGTTGGGGCACTGCTCGACATCACTGATTGGATTCCCGTCTACCGCGGCAACCCGACGCTGGGCTGGCTGCCTGGAATGGATGCGGCGACATCGCTGGTCCATTTCGGCCGGTTCTACCTGCTGACCTCGCTCGCGTACGACACTTTCCGGGCGGTGGGCAATGTGCTGATGGTGCTGGTGTTGGGTGCCCCGGTAATGTCGGCGTTGGCCCGATTGCGGGTGCGCCTGAGCTTCGAAGTCGTCGGTTCTCCCTCGTGACCGCGCAGGACTCAAACCAGAATTTCCGGAGCTCCGTCTCGATCTCGCGGCTCGTCGACCCGCGGCCGACGCTGGAGAATCTCGCGCGCAACACCGGACTGACATACGACGACGTCGTCCATCACGCGCTCGTGCGCTACGCGAGCTCCGGCGCGGAAGCGCTCCTCGCTATGGAGCCCCAGGCTTTGCGTGATCTGATTGCGGCTCGCAAGGCCGAGGACTGGGCCAAGGTCGCCGCCCTCATCGACTGGCTCGAGGCCGGCCTCGAGTCGCCGGAGTGGCACTGATCGGCGCGACCGGGCGGCCCTCGGTCAGGTCGAGCTGGGCGAAGCCCGAATCGAGGCGCCGCTCGCCTGCCGTCCACGGCATGGGCATCTTGAAAACGGGACCTGCAAAGGCGAAGGAGTGATACTCGCCGTTCTCTCCGCACGGGTCGGCGCCCGCGGCCTCGATCTCACGTGCAAACCTCTCGTCGATGATGCGGCCGAGCCATGCCTCGTCCAACTTTGCGAGGTCGACGCAGGTGATCACCGCCCGCCCACCCGAGCTTATGAACTCAGCCAGGAGGAGTCCCGGTGGCTCGCCCCAGATCGGCTCGATGTGCTCGAGCCCGGTGGCTCTGACGCGGTCCTCGTACCACGCACGAACATCAGCGAGGTGGATGTCGCCGAAGACCACGCCTGTAAAGCCCTCCTCGTGCAGCGACGCAAGCTCGAGCCGGAGGTTGGCCTCCATCTCGGCCCAGGTGGTCGGGATGGCCCTCAATCCGATCCCGACTGCTGCCGCCTGCGCTTCCAGGATCTCCACCCGCGTGGCGTGGAAGCGCACGCGCTTCGTGGCGGAGTCATAGAAGGTCAGGAGCCGTGAGACCTCCATGCCTGCCCGCCGCGCCCGATCCAGCGCGAGCGCGCTGTCCTTGCCGCCCGACCACATCAAGGCAAACCTGCCGCCCATCTCGCATCAGCATGCAGGTTCGCGACGTCGGAGTTGTGGTCTCCTAGCCTCGTGAGAATCGTTTCAATGCTGCCGAGCGCAACCGAGTCCCTGTACGGCGCTGAGCGTTAGCCGGTCAGCTGAGAAAGTCTGATCGCAGGGCCAATGATCGTTAGTCAGCGGTTCGCGTTCCCCAAACTACTGCCCACCACCGACTTGAACTCGATTTTCGATCTGAACCTGGTGTGAAGCAGGAACACAGCGGTCCCACGATGGCTACAACACCAACAGTAGATTCGCGTGCTAAGAGACTCGCGTGTCAGGCGCATTCGGCGGCATCTTGATCCGGGCGATCGCCTTCTTGACCTCCCGAACGTCGTCCTCAAGGAGATTCCGCGTCTGAAAGGCCTCGAGAGATACGGAAGGAATCGCCGATCACGCGTCCGACCGGCGAACGTCACCAAGTCAGACGTGACCCCCTTGGGGATGGCGCGACTCGCGTACAGGCGACTGAGAGCCAGGACTAAAGCTTCGCGTCTGGGATGGACGATGCTGAGCTCGCCACGACGTCATGGAGGTAGGTCGATGAGTTCTCGGTTAAACCGTGCCAACCTTGATCGTGAGCCCGCCGCCGAGGTTCGATGAGGGTGCGGTTGGTGCACGAGCGCCTGGCGTCGCCCGTTTGAATGCTGTATACAACGCTTGGTCGTCGGCAGATTGGGGAGGAGTTGCCATGGTCCAGCGGCTGTCTGCATCTCTGACGGTGGCGGCCGTCGTGGCCGCCGTCGCCGCCGCGTGCGGCGGCGGCAGCACCACCACGACTGGAAGCACGGTGACCTTCGCCGCGCCGGTGTCGCAGACCGGCGCGTTCGGTCAGGCGGAAGGCCTGTACACGTTCCAGGGCTACAAGTTCTGCGTTCAGACGCTCAACGCGAAGGGCGGCATCAGCTTCGGCGGCCAGTCGCACCAGGTCGACCTCGCCACGCAGGACGACCAGAGCGTTGCGGCGACCTCGGCCCAGATCGTCGATCAGTACAACGACAGGAACTACAAGCTGATCCTCAGCCCGTACGGGTCGGGCGGCACCACCGCCGTGGCGCCGGTGGTCGAGCGAAACAGCCAGGTCATGGTCGACAGCAACGGGGCTGACACCGCCATCTTCACGCACGGCTACAAGAACACGTTCGCTGTCCTGTCGCCGAGCAGCGCTTACGTGACCACCATCATCGACGCGCTATCCTCGCTGAGCCCTGCGCCCAAGACTGTGGCGATCATCGCCGCGAGCGACGGCTTCAGCCAGCACGCGGCGGAGAGAGGCGTCAGCGAGGCTCAAGCCAAAGGCATGACGGTCGTGCCCTCGGCAACCGCTTACACCTCATCAACCAAGGTCACAGCCAACGCGACGGACGTGTCGAGCGCCCTGATCGCGATCAAGGGCACGAAACCAGACGTGATCATCATCTCCGCGCACCTCAACGAGGCCGTGGCCGCGGTGAAGCAAGCCTCGGAGCTGGGCGTGAAGCCGAAGCTCGGATTCGCTGCCACTGTGGCACCGCCGACGCCCGCGTTCATCAGCGCACTTGGTAATGCCTCGGAAGGCGTGCTCGGCAGCACGCAATGGGTGCCCGAGATCTCCGCTTCGGACAGTATTTTTGGCACGGCCCGCCAGTTCCTGACGAGCTTCACGAACAGCTTTGGCTGGTCGCAGAACCAGTACCCGTACCAGGCCGCTGACGCGGCCGCCGCGTGTGAGGCACTCGCACTGGCGATCGAAAAAGCCGGCTCCACCGACCCCGCCGCGGTACGCACGGCGCTGGCCGGGCTGAAGGCGGACACCTTCTACGGCCACATCGAGTTCGACTCAACCGGCATGAACACCAACAAGCCCATGTACGTGATCCAGATCCAGAAGGGAGCGTTCGTTACCGTCTACCCGAGCAACCTCGCGACCAAGCAAACGACCTGGCCCGCCATCTCCTAGCGGATCCCTGATGGCACAGTTCTTGCAGGCGGCCGCCTACGGCGTGGTCCAGGGCGGCCTGCTGGCGTTGGTTGCGGTCGGGTTCTCGCTCGTGTGGGGAGTCATGAACGTCATCAACTTCAGCCACGGCGCACTTGCTGTTGCGGGCGCTTACACCGCCTGGCTCTTGAACATACACTTCGGCCTCGACCCGTTCCTTGCCATCCCGATCGTCGCCGTCGCGCTCTTCGGATTCGGTTATGTGATCCAGCGCGGCCTGATAAACCTCATCATCAACGCGCCGATATTCCTCACGCTGCTGCTGACGTTCGGCCTCAGCTTGGTGATCCTCAACGGGCTACAGCTCTTGTTCACGGCCGATGACCGAACCATCGACACTGCCTATGCATCGCAGAGCTTCGCGACTGGCGCTGTGAACGTTCCGTACGGCCGGCTCGCCGCGTGCCTTCTCGCTGTCGCGATCACGATCGGGCTCGCCCTGCTTATGACACGGACGCGCCTCGGCCACGCGATCGGCGCGACCGGAATGGATCGCGGCGCGGCGCGCCTGATGGGCATCCACGCTCGTCATATCTACGCGGTGACGTTTGGGATCGCCGCCGCGCTCGCCGGCGTCGCCGGAACGATGATCGCGACAGTCGGCTCCTTCAACCCGACGACAACCCCCGGCCAGCTCACCCTCGACGCCTTCGTGATCTCGGTCCTTGGTGGGCTGGGCAACATGTACGGCGCCCTGGTGGGCGGTCTCGTGCTGGGGATAGCAGAGTCGATCGGAGGGCTACTGCTTACTGGCACCTGGGTCAACGCCATCGCGATGGCGGTGCTGATCCTGACCCTGATCATCCGGCCCACCGGTCTGATCGGTAAGGCCCAGTACAGCGGTCGCGTCGAGGTTTGAGCTCCGCACCGGCAGCCGGAAGCCTCGCCTCGATCCTCAAGGGCCGGCCGCGCAGCCGGCGCGCGCTCCTTGCCGCCTGGGCCCGTTCGCGAACGCCGGCCAACTCCTGGCCCGCGGTGGCGGGCCTCGCCGCCTTTGCCGCGATGCTCGGCCTGCAGCAGTTGATCGAGCCCGGAACGCAGCGTCTGCTCACGGCCGTCTTCATGTTCGTCGCGCTCGCCCAGGCCTGGAACATCATTGGCGGGTTCACCGGCTACGCGAGCTTCGGTCAGGTGGCGTTCTTCGGTCTCGGCGCCTACACCGTGGCGGTGCTGATGAACAACTACCACGCCTCCTTCTGGCTCGCGCTGCCGGTCGCCATTCTGGCCGGCGCGACGTTCGCAGTCTTGATCGGCGTGCCGCTGCTCCGCCTGCGGGGCCACTACTTCGCGATCGCCACCCTGGGGGCCGCCGAGGGCCTGCGAGAGGTCGTCAACAACCTGACGCCGATCACGGGCGGTGGCCTCGGCATCACGATCCCGACCTTCGGCAACCAGGCTCCGACGCCCTACTTCGGCAAGCCGGGCTTTTACCTCGCCTTCCTGGTTCTCGCCGCAGTCTCGGTGGCCGTTTGCGCCGTGCTCGCGCGAAGCCGGTTTGGCTACGCGATGGTCGCCGTGAACCAGGACGAGGAGGCGGCCGGCGCGGTGGGCATCAACACGACCGTCGTGAAGGTCGTCGCGTTTGGCGTCTCAGCCGCGATTGTGGCGTGCACCGGTGCCTTTTACGCGTTTCAGCAGATCGAGTTCTATCCGACGGACGTTTTCGACGCGAGCTTCACGGTGTTGATGGTAATCATGGTCGTGATCGGGGGGAGCGGTTCTGTCGTCGGCCCGTTGGTCGGAGCCGTGGGACTGGAGCTGCTCTCGCAATTTCTGCGCGTCAACCTCGGGAGCTACAACCAGCTCATCTTCGGCGCGATCGTTGTGCTGGTGGTCGTGTTCTTTCCGCAGGGCGTGGTCAACTTCTTTCGCGACGCGTGGCGGACGCGGCGCTTCTCGATCCTCGACAACGTGAGGCGATACCGGCTGTGAACGCGCCGCAGGCTGCGCCGGCGACAACGGCGCTCGAGGTGCGCGGTCTCTCGAAGCGGTTTGGTGGGCTGTGGGCGCTCCGAGATGTGAGCTTTGCCGTTGCGGAGGGCGAGATCCTCGGCGTCATAGGTCCCAACGGCGCGGGCAAGAGCACCCTGGTCAACCTGATCACCGGTCACTCGCGCCCGACCAGCGGCGAGGTCATCATCGAGGGCACCGTCGTGACCGGCTTGCGCCCCTGGACCATCGCCCACGACCACGTCGCCCGCACCTTTCAGATCGTCAAGCCGTTTCGTGGCCTGACCGTGCGCGAGAACGTCGCCATCGGCGCCATGCACGGCAACGAGCGCGATCGCAGCGTGCGCGACTCGCTCGCCACTGCCGACGAAGTGCTCGACCTCGTCGGGATTGCTTCACGCGCCAATGACGCGCCGAGCCAGCTCAGCGTGGCCGACGCCCGCCGGCTCGAGCTGGCCAAGGCCCTGGCGACGCGCCCTCGTCTGCTGCTGATCGACGAGGTGATGGCCGGGTTGCGTCTCCAGGAGATCGAGGCTGCGGTGCAGCTGATTCGTCGGCTCCGCGAAAGCGGCATCACGATCGTGGCCGTCGAACACGTGATGCGGGCGATCGTCTCGGTCAGCGACCGGATCTTGGTCCTGCACCACGGCTCGATCCTCGCCATTGGGCTGCCTCGTGACGTGCTTGGCGACGAGCGGGTGATCGAGGCTTACCTCGGTCACCGCTACGTGCGGCGGCGGACCCAATGAACCTGCTCGAGGTCCGCGACTTGAACGCCGGGTATGGCCGGGTGCAAGTGCTCTGGGACGTGAGCGTCGCCGTCGCGCCCGGACAGATTGTCGCGCTGGTCGGAGCAAATGGGGCGGGCAAGACGACGCTGCTCCGCGCGATCAGCGGAATGATCTCCAGCCGGTCGGGAAGCATCCAGTTCGAGGGCAACGAAATCGCCGGCTCATCGATCGAGGCCATCGTGGAACGCGGCATCGCCCACGTCCCGGAGGGGCGGCGGCTCTTCACAGGACTGACCGTGCGCGAGAACCTGCTGCTCGGAGGCTGGCTGCGCAGGAACACGAATCTCAGCCGTGTCGTCGAGCTCTTTCCCGCCCTCTCAGAGCGCATGGGCCAGACCGCGTCGACGATGTCCGGCGGTGAGCAGCAGATGTGCGCCATCGGTCGTGGCCTGATGAGCCGGCCCAAGCTGCTCCTGATCGACGAGCTCTCGCTGGGACTCGCACCCAAGACAGTCGACGAGATCGTCGCCCGACTGCCCGAGATTGCCGCGTCAGGAACCGCTGTGTTGCTGGTGGAGCAGGACATCGATACGGCGCTCACCGTTTCGGAGCGCGCTTACGTCCTCGAGACCGGCCGGGTCACGAAGTCAGGACTCTCGGCCGAGCTCCTGGCCGACCCGACGATTCAAGAGTCCTACCTGGGCCTCTCCACGGGCTAGATTGGCCGGATGGGACTCGGACTGGCCGGCCGCGTCGTGATCGTCACGGGAGGAGCGTCGAACGTCGGCCGCGCCATCACCTCTGACACTCGTGCCCGACGCTGCAGCTCGTCCAAGGCGTCTCACCTCGTGTGGTGATGGGCCTCCTCGGCCACTCGCAGATCGGACTGACGATGAACACCCACAGTCACGTAACCCCTGATCTGCGACGCGATCCAGCTCAGTGGATGCAGGAGCGCGAGCGCTTGTCAGCTCCCCGGCTTACCGCAGTTAATCGCGGCAAGTTTGCGGTAAGGTCGCCAACAGAGCGCGCTTGCGCCGGCGCCAAAGTCCACTTTGTATTCGGAATTTGGCTCCGGGACGGAGATTCGAACTCCGAACCTCGCGGTTAACAGATCGCTGCGGTCCGTTCAAAACTAGCAGTCCGAATCACTGAGTGCCGCCGCGTGTCGCCAAATGACAGCGTATGCCACCGGCGTTGCTGCAATGGGCCGGCTTTTGTCAAGGGCGCGCGCGGGGACAGTCGGCCCACATAGATAGAGGTATGGAGCCCGAAGGAGGGCGGGACGGCGCGGCCGGGTTGAGTGACGCGAACGCCTTGGTCAAGCTGCAATGCGAGGACTGGCTACCTCATGACCACCTTTGCGTCGCAGGCTCGCGGTCTGTAACGTCGGGCGCCATCACCTTCGACGGTGACTGCCCATAGCAACAGCGCGAGCCGTTCGATGCGCGCGTGCCTCGGCTGCCACGCCGCCTCGCCTTCATGCGGGCGGTTGTGCACGTCGAGGCAGATCTCAGCCAGTCAAGGTCGCAATCTCCCAGCAGTAGGTAGCGAGCTCGCGGCCGACGGCGACCGCCACCACCGTGCTCCGCTTTCGGCGCTCTTCATGGAGACGCTGCCAGCGCTTGTAGAGCCGACGTTGGGCGCGCCAGGCGATGTCGATCACACGCGGGTCCTGGCCCTGTTGACGCTGCGAGATGTGGTGCGAGGTCCGCGGCACGTGTCGGTACTGCCAGGCCGCCTCGACGAGCAGCCGGCGAGCGTGCTTGGAGCCGGCCTTGGTGATTCCACCTTGACGGCGCTTCTCGCCTGACGAATGCTCGCTCGGCACCAGGCCGAGGTAGCTGCTCAGAAACCGAGGGTGAACAAAACGACGGAAGTCGCCGACCTCCGCCACCAGACCGAGCGCGGACAAGGTGTCGATGCCACGCAGACATCTCAGCCGCGCCACGGTGCGCGACCAGGGCGAGTTGGCGGCGATCTCGGCCAGCGCCTGCTCGAGCTGCTCCCGCCTGGCAACGAGAATGTCATGGGCCTGCATGGCATCCTGGAAGACGAGCTCTGAAGCACGGTCCTCGAAGCGGAGTTGCTGCAGCCACTTGCGGTGGAGGACGCCCCAGCTCTCGGCGTGCCTGGGCGGATAGAGCTCGCGTCGGAGCAGGAACTTGCCGATTCGGTTCCGGATCCGGGTCAGGTCGACGCGCACGTCTTCGCGGCTTCGCACCAGATCCCGCAGCTGCTCCTCGTCCGGCTGCGGAACGCGGACCAGACGCAGCTCGCCGGCACTCAGCAGCCTGGCCAGCCGGACTGCGTCGCGCTTGTCGACTTTGATGTGGTCGGTCGCGTTCTTGAGGATGTGACCAGGAGCGCACACCACCACGTCGAGGCCGCGCTCTTCGGCTCGGCGCACCAGACCGTAGCCGGTTGGGCCGGCCTCATACACCGCGCGAAAAGGCTGGGCCACAGTCGTCAGCCAGAGCAAGACGTCCTCAGGTCGACCGGCGATTCGATGTGTGCTGATCTCGCCAGTCGCCTGGTCGAGCACCGCCGCCACTGACTCCTTGGCATGAACGTCGACTCCCACCCATCGCATACTCTCCATGGCCGGCGCCTCCTCATCCATAGATGCGGTCATCGGCCGAGGGTGCCTCCTTCGACCGACACCAGTCCGCGCGAGACTATGCGCGAGGCGCCGGTCTTTGCTTCACCTCAAGGTCGAGGCCCGGCCCATATGGTCTGTACGGGCGCTTTCTCCTCCGTGTCGGGTGCCCCCACTCCCCAGGGTTTTCAAGACTGGCGAAACGCAGGACAAGCCGTCGGCCGATCGGCCGATGCGAGACGATAGGAATCTAAGCCGCCATCATCGCCAATCGCGACGGTGGTGGCCCGCGGTAGCGTTATCGCTCGATGTCGCTGATCGGACTCGACATTGGCACCTCGGGGGCGCGGGCCGTCGCCATCGACGACAACGCCCGCGTACTCGCCACCGCCACCGAGCACTATGCGTTGGCCACGCCTCGGCCCGGCTGGACCGAGCAGGACCCTGAGATCTGGTGGACCGCCAGCCAGGCGGTCCTCCAAAAAGTGATGTCGGCGCTGCCGGATCGCCCGCTAGCGCTCGGACTCACGGGACAGATGCATGGCGCGGTCTTTCTCGACGCCCAAGACCGGGTCATCAGGCCGGCCATCCTGTGGAACGACCAGCGCACCGCGCGACAGTGCCAGGCGATCACCGAGCTCGTCGGCGCGAAGCAGCTTGTCGCGGATACGGGCAATCCGGCCCTCACGGGCTTCCAGGCGCCCAAGATCCTGTGGCTGCGTGACGAAGAGCCAGCCGCCTACGCGCGAGTCCGGTCCGTGCTGCTGCCAAAGGACTACGTCCGCCTGCGACTCACAGGGCTCCGTGCAACCGATGCGTCGGACGCCTCCGGCACGCTCCTGTTTGACCTGCGGCGCCGCGATTGGTCGGATCACGTCCTCCGCAAGTTGAGCATCCCTCGGGACTGGTTGCCGGCCGTGCACGAGGGTCCGGATGTCGCCGGCAGCATGACGGCCTCGGCGGCGCAGGCGACTCGACTGCCGCCGGGACTCCCGGTGGCCGCCGGAGGCGGCGACAACGCTGCTGCGGCGATTGGCAACGGCATCATCCAGGCTGGGGTCGTCAGCTCGTCGATCGGAACGAGTGGCGTCGTGTTCGCCCACACGGACGACGCGGTCATCGACCCGGACGGCCGTCTGCATGCGTTCTGCCATGCCGTGCCGGGCCGGTATCACCTGATGGGGGTCACCCTCGCGGCAGGCGGATCGCTGCACTGGTGGCGAGATGTCGCCGGCCATGCCCTCGATTTCGACTCGATGACGGCTGCAGCGGCCAGCGTTCCACCCGGCTCGGAAGGGCTGGTGTTCCTTCCTTACTTATATGGCGAGCGGACGCCTCACCTCGACCCCTTCGCCCGTGGAGCGTTCGTCGGCCTCTCCAACCGCCACTCTGCGGCCCATCTCACCCGCGCGGTGATGGAGGGGGTCGTCTACAGCCTCAAGGACTCTCTGGACCTTATCGCCAGCCTGGGTGCCCCGATCACCCGGATCCGAGCGACCGGAGGTGGCGCGCGGAATCAGATGTGGCTACAGCTCCAGGCGGACGTGTTTGGGGTACCCGTATACCGCAATCGTGCCGACGAGGGCCCGGCTTTCGGCGCAGCGCTCCTGGCGGGCGTGGCCGGCGGAGTCTATCGGGACGTTGCCGAGGCTTGCGAGCACATCGAATTCGATTCCGACGTCACGACGCCCGATCCGGCGCGGCACCGGCTATACGAGCGCTACCGGTCAGCGTTCGTTGATCTCTACCCGGCCACCGCCCCCGTCATGCACCGGCTCGCCGACCTGGGCAGCGACGACATCGGGCCCGATGCCCGCGACGGCGTCGGATAACCCGCTGGACCAATCCCGCTCGAAGATCTTCTGACCGTCGACGGTCACTGAGGCGTGGTAATGCTGGCTCTGGGACAGGGACTCGAACCCTGAAACCTTGCGGTTAACTCTCGCGGAGCATGGCTTCGACGGGACGGTCAGCATCGAGTGCGAGGACCCGCTGGCCGAGACCGAGACGAGCGTGCGGCGCTCTGCCGACGTGTTGTCGGCGGCCATGCCGGCCTAGGCTTTTCAAATGAGCAGGGGATTCAGGGACGCCGATGAGACTCAGCGCATCGGCGCCAGCGTCGCCGACGACGCGATCAAGCAGATCCAGGCAGCGACGGAACGGCAGGCGCGGCGGGCGTCGGAGATGCACGATCGAGGCGCGGGCGGGGTCTGCGAGGACTGCGGCAGGCCTATCGGTGAGGATCGACTCGAGGCGGTTCCCGACGCCACCCGGTGCATCTCGTGCCAGGCCGGCTGGGAGAAGCGCCAGGCCGGCAGCTAACTCACGTTCGTACGACGGTCTCGACCGTGACGGGAATCGGGTGCCTAAGGCTCTGAGCCGCATGGCACGCCCGCTCCGCGTGGGCGACCAGCCGGTGCACCTGTTCGGGCTTCGCGGGGCTTGAGATCTCGAGCTTGACCGTGACCTGCTCGAAGTACGGCGGCGCGTCGTCCACGTCGTACTTCTCGGTGTTGCGAAACGTGGCGCGCACGTCCGCGGTCGCGTCATCGATCTGGACTTCGTAGAGAGGCGCGAACCGCGCCAGTTGAGTCAGCAGTCAAAAGGCGGTGCCCACCATCACGAACTGGAGCGGCGACGCGCCCTTTTCGGTGCCTCCGCGTAAGACCGGCTCGTCCGATTCGACGACGAACTTGCCCATGCGTCCTTCGAGGTGGACGTCGTCGATGATCCGCGCCACCGCGCGCGTCGTCACGACGCGCTCCTCGGGAGGCTTGGCGCTCATCTCGGCGCGCAAGCGCTCGATCTCGCGCATCTGCCTGGCGAGGTCGACCCGGCCGCGCTTCATTCGAGCAGGCCGGCCAGCGTCTGCATAAACTCCGCGGCGCGCGCACCGTCGACGCGGCGGTGATCGCAGCTGAGGCTCACCAGCATCGTCGGCCTCACCCGTGGCTCGCCATCGACTGCGACCACGCGGTCGGCGATGCGGCCCACGGCGAGGATTCCGGCCTGCCCCTCGGTAAGGATTGCGGTGAAGAGGTCGACCCCGTACATGCCCAGGTTGCTGAGAGTGAACGTGCCGCCGCCCAGGTCGGAGGAGCGGAGCTTGCCGTGCTTCACGTTTTCGAGCAGCTCGCGTCGCCGTGCGGCGATCGCGCTCACCTCGAGCCTGTCGGCGTTGTGAATCACCGGGACTAGCAGCCCGTCCGGCATGGCGACGGCAAGACCGATGTTGACCTCCTCGCGCGATCCGTTCATACGCGGGTGCTCGACCAGGGCGTCCGCGACCGCCTTGACGAGCAGGTCCGTGTAAGTCACGTCCTCGGCCTTACGCTGGACCAGCCCGGACGCGTCCAGCTCGCGGATGACAAAGAAGTGCGGCGCCTCGCGCCAGCTGCGCGAGACGTTCTCCGCCATGGCACGCCAGATGCCCGCCTCCGCCGGGCCGGCCCGCAGTAGGTCTGTCTCGACCACCGCACCTGATGGCCCGGTGCCGGCCACCGCCCCCAGGTCGACGCCGCTCTCGGCCGCGAGCCGCCGGGCCCTCGGCGACGCAGCCACCCGCGGCGCGGCGGGGGCGCGCTCCCTCACCGTCTCGCCGGCGGCGAGGATCAGCGCGATCGGCCGGCCGACCGCGACGTCGTCACCCTCCGATGCGGTAACCGAGGTCAGGGTGCCCGACGCCGGCGACTCGACCTCGACCGTCGCCTTGTCGGTCTCGACCTCCATCAGCGGCTCGCCTTTCGCGACCGGCTCACCCTCGTGCTTCAGCCAGCGGACAAGGCGCCCGGTCTCCTGGGCCATGCCCAGCGCCGGCATGACGACCTCGGTCGCCACTCAGTTCCTGGTCCGGGCCCTGGGCTGGGCGACGGCGCTGCGGCCGTTCGCGTTCAAGTTCGATTGCGTTTCGCGCGTGGTCGGCAGCGCGCCGCCCGCCGTGTAGTAGCGCTTGCCCGCCACGAGCAATTCCTCCGCCGGGAATCGCGTGATGATCTCGGCGCCGTCCCTGGTGACGACCATCTGCTCCTCGATCCGGGCGGCGGACCAGCCGTCCGTCGCCGGCCAGAACGTCTCGAGCGCGAACACCATGTTCTCCTGGATCACCTCCGGGTGTTCGAGGGAGACGAGCCGCGAGAAAACCGGCTTCTCCCATATCGACAGCCCGACGCCGTGGCCCAACTGCAGCGCGAACGCAGCCTCCTCGTTGGCGAAGCCGAACTCCTGCGCCGTCGGAAACACGCTCGTTACCTCGGCCGTCGTCGCGCCGGGCTTGACCAGCGCGATCGCCTGGTCGAGGTAGTCGCGGCAACGCTTGTAGGCGTCCACCATCGCCCGCGACGCGCTCCCGACCGCGAAAGTCCTGTAGTAGCACGTTCGGTAGCCGTTGAACGAGTGCAGCACGTCGAAGTAGGCCGGGTCGCCCGGCCGCAGCGCCCGGTCGGAGAAGTTGTGGGGGTGCGGGCTGCAGCGCTCGCCGGAGATCGCGTTCACGCCTTCGACGAACTCCGAGCCCTGCCGGTAAAGGCTGTTGGCGACGACCGCGACGCAGTCGTTCTCGCGGAAGCCAGGCTTCATGGTCCCGTACAGCTCGTCGTAGGCGGCGTCGACCATCGCGCAGGCCTGGTTGAGAAGGGTGATCTCGTCCTGCGTCTTCACGACGCGCGCGCGCTGCATGACCTGCTGGCCGTCGACGACATTGATGCCGGCCTCCTGCAGCGCGAACAGCACCGGCGGCTCGACGATGTCGACGCCGAGCGTCTGGCCAAGCAGGCCACGCTGCTCGAGCTCGACCTTGATCTTGTGCGCGACGTCCTGCGGCCGCCCTGCCTCGGGCGCGATAGACCCGCGAAACGTCGACAGGCCGGCGCGCGAGCGCTCGCCGAGCCACGGGCAGTAGAGCTGGTGGTGCCTTGCTGCGGAGCCGAAGTCCCAGAGGATCGGCTCGTCGCCGCGAGGCAGCAGCGCGAAACGGATGAGCTTGTCGTACGCCCACGTGCCGATCTGCGTCGCGGTCAGGTAGCGGATGTTGTTCATGTCGAAGCACAGCACCGCGCCGAGGTCCGAGCGCTCGAGCTCGGCCTTCGCCCGGCCGAGGCGCTCTTCGCGGAGCCGGTCGAAGTTGACCCTCTCCTCCCAGTCGACCGCCATCCGTCCAAACGTCTTGAGTCCCATGGTCAGCTCCTCTTTCGACACAGGTCGCGCGCTTGCGCGGCCACCTTCTCGGCGGTCGGAACGGTCAGGTCTTCGAGCGCCGGAGAGAACGGGATCGGCACGTCCATCGCGCCCATGCGCTTGACGGGCGCGTCCAGGTAGTAGAAGGCGCCATCCGCGATCACCGACGCGATCTCCGCGGTGACCCCGTAGCTCTGGTAGCCCTCGTCGATGACGATCGCCCGGCCCGTCTTGATCGCCGATTGAACGATCGTCTCGCGGTCGAGCGGAACCGTGGTGCGCGGGTCGACGACCTCGGCCGCGATCCCTTCCGCCGCGAGCATGTCCGCGGCACTGAGCGCAACGTAGACCATGCTGCTGGTCGCCACCAGCGTGACGTCTTCGCCCTCGCGCTTCACGTCGGCCTGGCCCAAAGGAATCGTGTAGTCGTCCTCGGGCACGGCGCCCTTCACCGCGTACATCATCTTGTCCTCGAAGATGACGACCGGGTTGTCGTCGCGGATCGCAGTCTTCATCAACCCCTTGGCGTCGTACGGCGTCGACGGCAGCGCGACCTTCAGGCCGGGGATGTGGCTGACGACCGCGTGCAGGCTCTGGCTGTGCTGCGCAGCGGAGCGCCGCGTGGCGCCGAGCGTGGTGCGGATGACGATGGGGACGTTGAGCTTCCCGCCGGACATGTAGTGCACCTTCGCCGCCTGGTTGGCGATCTGGTCCAGGGCGAGGAAGAGGAAATCGCCGAACATGATGTCCACGACCGGGCGCATCCCGGTCATCGCGGCGCCGACCGCGACTCCGGTGAACCCCGCCTCAGAGATCGGCGTGTCCATGACGCGCTCGGGGCCGAACTCCTCGACCAGGCCTCGCAGGACCTTGAAAGGCGTGCCGGCCTCGGCCACATCCTCGCCCATGACAAAGACACGGTCGTCGCGTCGCAGCTCCTGGGCCAGCGCCTCCCGCACCGCCTCGGCCATGCTCAACTGTCGCGGCGCGAGTGCCGGTTCAGGCAAAGACATCGGTCGTCACTTCCTCCGGCGGTGGGTAGGAGGCGTCGAGGGCGAACTGCACGCCCTCCTGGATCTCGGTCCGCACCTCTTCCTCGATGCGATCAAGTGTCGTGGCGTCGCCGAGCGAGGTCGCCAGGATGCGCAGCGGGTCGCGTTCGCCGGCCCAGCTCCGCTCCTCGTCCTTGGAGCGGTAGTACGAGCGGTCAATGTCGCCGACGTGGTGGCCGCGTTGGCGGTACGTGAGGCATAGAAGAAAGGAAGGGCCTTCGCCTCGGCGCGCGCGCTCGACCGCCTTCGCCGCCGCGGCCTGCACCGCGAGCGCGTCCTGCCCGTCGACCTGCTGCGAGGGGATGCCGAATGCCTCGACCCGCTTCCCGATGTCGCCGGCGGTCGTCTCCAGGTAGTGCGTGTACTCGTTGTACAGGTTGTTCTCGCACACGTAGACCACGGGCAGCTTCCAGAGCGAGGCCATGTTCATGCATTCGTAGACGATCCCCTGGCCCAGGGCGCCCTCTCCGAAGAAGCACACCGCGACCTGGTCGGTGCCGCGCTTTTTGGCCGACAGCGCCGCCCCAGTCGCGATGCCGGCGCTTCCGCCCACGATCGCGTTGGCGCCGAGGTTGCCTTTCTCCTGCTCCGCGATGTGCATCGAGCCGCCCTTGCCGCGGCAGTAGCCGGCCTCCTTGCCGAGGAGCTCGGCGAACATCCGGTCCACGCTCGCGCCTTTGGCGAGGCAGTGGCCGTGCCCGCGGTGGGTGCTGGTGATGTAGTCGTCGTCGCGCAGCACTGAGCAGACGCCCACCGCGACCGCCTCCTCGCCAATGTAAAGATGTGCGAGGCCGGGCATCTTCGCGGACGTGTAGAGGTCATTGACCTGCTCCTCAAACATGCGGATCCGGAGCATCTGGCGGTAGAGGTCGAAGCCGTCGCTCACTTGCTCAGCCCATCCGGCACGGGGCGCGGGTCGGGCTCGAGCTTCAAGCCTGCGCCCCGCGCCTCGAGCTCGAGCAGGGTGGCGAAGTCCTGGTCGCCGAGCCCGTCGCCGATGAGCCGCATCACGATCTGGTGAGTCAGGGCCGAGACGGGCATGGGCACATCCATCTTCTTCGCCGCCTCGAGACCGAGCTCGAAGTCCTTGCGCAACAGATGCCCGGTGAAGGTCGGTGTGAAGTCGAGGTTCACGAACGCCGGCGTCTTGTACCTGCTGAAGGTCGAGCCCATCACGCTTGCGTTCAAGAACTCCAGGTAGTCGGCGCGGGCGATGCCGCCGCGCTCGGCGAGCACGGTCGTCTCGGCCATGATCTGCGTGACCACGCCGAGCACGAGGTTGTGGCAGATCTTGACCAGGCGGGCGATCTCGCCGTCGCCGACGTAGACCACGCCGGCGCCGAGCATCTCGAGGTAGGGGAGGGCGACGTCGTAGGCGCCGCGCGGTCCGGACACCGCCATCGTCAGCCTGCCCGCGCGCGCGACCCTGGCGTTGCCGCTGACCGGCGCCGCGAGCAAGTCTGTGCCCACCTGCCTCGCCTCGTCGCGAATGCGTTGCGAGACGTCCATGGAGACGGTCGAGGTGTCGACGACGATCGAGGGTTTTTGGCCGTTGCCCGAGAGCAGGCCGGCTGGCCCGGTCATGACCTCGGCGAAGTCCGGCGAGTCCGCGACCGAGACGATGACGATGTCGCGGTCGGCCAGGTCCGCCGGGCAGTCGACCACCGCGGCGCCGCGCGCGCCGAGTGGCTCGGCCTTCGACCGCGTGCGGTTGTAGACGGCGAGGTCGCAGCCCCGCTCGAGCAACCGGGCGGCGAGCGCGGCCCCCATCCTGCCGGTCCCGATCCAGCCGAGCTTGTGGGCGGACAAACGATTGCTTGCCACTAGCCTACTCGCCGACTCCGCGGGACGCGACAGGTGCGCTCGAGGCAGGAGCATTAGCGACCGTCGATCCGCGCACGACCAGCTGCGGCGCGTAAAGCACGCGCCGCGGAGCCATCCGGCCGGTCTCGATCTGCTCCAGCAGCAGGCGCGCGGCCGCGCTGCCGAACTCATCGATGGGCACGTGGACCGTCGTCAGGCCGGGGGTCAGGCGGGCCGCGAGCGGGATGTCGTTGTAGCCCACGATGGCGACGTCTTCAGGGATACGCAGGCCCCGCGACCGCACGAGGCTGTACGCGCCCGCGGCCACCATGTCGGTCACCGCGAAGACGGCGGTGGGCGGCTCTATCAACGCGAGCAGTCGCTCCATCGCACGCACGCCTCCCTCCTCGACAAAGCCTGACTCGACCTGCAGCTCGGCCGGCGCCGCCAGGCTCGCGCCGGCAAGCGCCGCCAGGAATCCGCGCCGGCGCAGCACCCCCGTGCTGACCGTGGACTGGCCGGCCAGGTGGCCGATCCGAACATGACCTATCTCGATCAGGTGAGCCGTCGCCAGGCGGGCGCCCATCAGATCGTCCGAGCCGACGAAGGGGTCGAGCCCCTCGTCGCTGAATCGATTCACGAGCGCGTAAGGGATGTGCTGGTGGCGCAGCCAGCGCACAGCCGGGTCCTTCAGGAAGGAGCTGGCCAGGATGACGCCATCCACCCGGCGCGCGGCGAGCGTCTGCAGGTGGGCGCGCTGCCGGTCGGGGCTGCCGTCTGTGTTGCACAGGAGAACCTGGTAGCCGCGGGGCGCCGCCGCATCCTCAATGCCCCGGAAGAGCGCGCCGAAGAACGGGTTGGTGATGTCCGGAATCACGACGGCGATCACCAGCGTCTGGCGCAGCTTCAGCCCGCGTGCGACGCCGTTGGGCCGGTACTCGGTCTCGCGCAGCAGCGCCTCGATCCGGGCGCGGGTCGTGGGCGAGATGCGCAGGCCGGGGTCCTGGTTGGCGACCCGCGAGACGGTCGACGGGTGGACCTTCGCCCTGGCCGCCAGCTCTTTCAGCGTCGCGGGCATCGGTCCGAGGGCTGAATTGACACCCGCACCACGGTTGAATACGATAGGACAATCGTTTGTTCACGGCAAACGGTCAGTGCGAAGGGGAGGATCGAGATGGGTAGACGCATGATGGCAACCGTAGGCACGGTTGCGGCTCTCTCGGCGGCCGCCTGCGGCAGCGGCGGTGGAGGTGCGGCGACGCCCTCGCCAGGCGAGCCCATCACGATCGGAGTCTCCGTCTCCCTGACCGGCGACTTCTCGGGCGACGGCAAGGCGCTCGAGCAGGGGTATGACCTGTGGGCACAGGACGTCAACGCCAAGGGCGGGCTGTGGGGCCACAAGGTCACGATGAAGTACGTCGACGACGCCAGCAGCACCCAGCAGGTCGTGACCAACTACACCAACCTGATCACGCAGGACAAGGTCGCGCTGGTGTTCGGGCCATTCTCGAGCCTGCTGACGATCCCCGCCTCCGCGGCGGTCGCGCGCTACGGCTACGCGTTTCCCGAGCCGGCCGGCGGCGGCCCGCACGTCTTCGACCGCGGCCTGACCAACGTCTTCTTCGTCCAGCCCGCCGCCGTCGAGGACAACCTCGTCAGCTACACGAAGTGGCTGCTGGCGCTTCCCTCCGGGCAGCGCCCGGCGACCGCGGCGTTTGCCACGCAGGACGACCCCTTCACCCAGCCGCAGGTCGACAAGGCGAAGAGCCTGCTCGAGGCGGGCGGCGTCAAGACCTCCTACTACAAGGTCTACCCGGCCGAGACCATCGACTTCACGCCAATCGCCCTGCAGGTCGCGAACTCCGGCGCCGACGCCGTGATCCTCGGCACGCAGCTGCCCGACGCGCTGGCGTTCGCCAAGACTTTCATCCAGCAGCACTACAACCCAAAGACGATCGTCGAGACGACCGGGCCGGACCAGGGGAAGCAGTTCTCCGATCCGCTGGGTACGAACGCCGAGGGCATCATGGTGCCCGCGGGCTGGACGGCCGACGCCAAGGCCTACGGCAACGACAAGTTCGTGAGCGCGTTCATCTCCAAGTACGGCGGCTCGTCCGCGGACATCAGCGCCGACGCCGCCGAGGCGTACAGCGTCGGGCAGGTCGTCGACCAGGCCACGACGAAGGCGCAGAGCATCGACAACAAGAAGCTGATCGACACGCTGCACTCGGGCACGTACCAGACGATCCAGGGCCCGATGTCCTTCGACTCCACAGGCAAGCCGCAGGGCGGCGCCGGCGTCTACATCGAGCAGTGGCAGAACGGCAAGGCGATCTTCGTCTTCCCCAAGAGCGTGGCGGGCGCCGACCCCGAGTACCCGAAGAAGAACTGGCAGTAATGTGAGGCGGGGCCATCGCCCGGGGCGGGCCCCGCTCCATCGCATATGACCCTGGTCCTCGAAGCGGCCGTGCTCGGCATCCTCACGGGTGGCGTCTACGCGCTCATGGCGTCGGGATTGACGTTGATCTTCGGCGTCATGCGCATCATCAACGTCGGCCACGGCGCGCTCGTGGTGCTGGGCGCCTACCTGGCCTTCACCGCGTGGCGGACGCTGCACATCGACCCTCTGCTGACGCTCGTGCTCACGATGCCGGTGATGTTCGTGATCGGCGTCGTACTCCAGGTCGTGTTCATCCGGCCGCTCAAGACCGACCGCGAGGCGCTCTCCGTGCTCGTCACCTACGCCATGGCTCTCGGCATCGAAGGCCTGCTCGGGTACCAGTTCAGCGCCAACTACGTCCAGCTAAGCGCGTGGTACGACACCGCCGGCTTTCCGATCGGCAACTTCCGCATCACCTACGTCTACGTCTTCGGATTCCTGCTCTGCCTGGTGATCCTGGGCGCGCTGTTCTTCATCCTCTACCGCACCACGTTCGGCGCCTCGATCCGGGCCACCATGCTCAACCGCACGGCGGCCGAGCTGGTCGGCATCGACGTCGACCGCGTCTCTGCCTTCGCCTTCGGCATCGGCTGCGCCACGGCCGCGGCGGGCGGCGTCGTGTTCGGCATCACCAACGCCTTCAACCCCGGCAGCCACTACGACCTGATCTCGCGGCTCCTCACGATCATCGTCCTGGGCGGCCTTGGAAGCTTGCGCGGCGCGGTCATCGCCGCTCTGGTGATGCTGGTCTCCGAAGACATCACGTCGGTGGTCATTTCCCCAGTGTGGGCGAGCTTCGTCTTCTTTGTCATCCTCGTCCTCGTCCTGCTGGTGCGGCCCCAGGGCCTGTTTGGGCTCCGGGTGCGGGAGCGCCTGTGAGAGTCGGAAAGGTCGTTGGTCTAGTGGTCGTGTTCGCGATCGCGGCGGCGCTGCCTGTGATCGCGCCGGACCCCGCGACGACCAACATCGCCGTCTTCACGATGATGTACGTCGGCCTCGCGACCGCCTGGAACATCATGGGCGGCTACACGGGCTACATCTCGCTGGGCCACGCTGGGTTCTTCGGTTTCGGTTCTTACACGCTGGGCCTGACCCTGGCGCACCTGCATATCAAAGGCGGCTACGAACCTTTCCTCTTCGTGCCGCTTGCGGGTCTGGCGACCGCTCTGCTGGCGCTGATCGTCGGATGGTTCGCCCTGCGCACGCGCGCGGCCACGTTCGTCATCGTGACGATCGCGCTCATGTTCATGCTCCAGCTCCTCGCCGAGAACCTGGTCGGCCTTACCGGCGGAGGCGCGGGCCTGAGCTTCCCGATCCCGGTGGAGTGGGGAGGCGACTTCTTCAACACGCCGTTCTACTACGCGATGTTCGTCCTCGCGGCCGTCGCCCTCGGCGTTTCGTGGCTGATCCGCAACTCGAAGTTCGGCCTGGGGCTGCTTGCCATCCGCGACGACGAGGACAAAGCACTCGCCGTCGGCGTCCCGACGCGCGCGTTCAAGCTCACGGCGTTCGTCGTCAGCGCGGCGTTCGTGGGCATGATCGGCGGCGTCTACGGCTACTACGTGACCTACATCTACCCGCAATTCGTCGTCGACCCGCTGATCGGCATCTCGATGGTCCTGATGGTCTTCCTCGGCGGGCTCGGCACGTTGACCGGACCGGTGCTCGGCGCGGTCATCCTCGAGCCCGCGCAGCTCTGGCTCGCCTACAACTACGGCGCGAGCAAGCTCTACCTCGTCCTCTACTCGGCGGTGTTCCTCCTCGTCATTCTCTTCATGCCTCGCGGCATCGTGCCTTCGGCCGTCGAGCTCTACGAACGCTGGCGGGCGAGGACCGGCCCGTCCGCACCGGCTCCCGTCCCGGCAGCGACACCATGAGCCTGCTCGAGATCGAAAGCCTGAGCAAGCGCTTCGGCGGCGTCGTCGCGGTCGACGACTGCTCGCTTTCGGTCCCCGAAGGCAGCATCACCGGGCTGATCGGACCGAACGGCTCGGGCAAGACGACGGTCTTCAACCTCGTGACCGGCTTCATCCCGAAAGACCGGGGCCGGGTGACGTTCAAGGCGCAGGCGATCGACCGCTACGGCCCCGACCGCATCTACGCGCTCGGAATCGGGCGCACCTTCCAGCTCGCCCGCATCTTCCCGCGCCTCACGGCGCTCGAGAACATGCTCGTGCCGGTCCGGCGCAAAGGACTGCGCGCGCTGATCTCTGGTCCGGCGTGGGGCCATGAGAGGGCGCGGGCGATGGAGATGCTCGAGTTCCTCGAGATCGCGCAGGTGGCGGGCAAGCTCGGGGGCGCGCTCTCCTATGGGCAGCGCAAGCTGCTCGAGCTTGGCGCGGTGATGATGGCCGAGCCCGAGCTCGTCCTCCTCGACGAGCCGGCCGGTGGAGTGAACCCCGCACTGCTCGAGCGCATCTCGGACCGCATCCGCAAGCTGAACGCGCGCGGCATCACGTTCCTGATCGTCGAGCACAACATGGGTTTCGTCATGAACCTGTGCACCGAGGTGGTGGTCCTCCACCACGGTCGCCCGATCGCGAGGGGCAAGCCCGAGGCGATGCGCAAGGACCCGGCGGTGCTCGACGCCTACCTGGGGGCCTGAGGTTGGGCGCGCTGCTGGAGCTGACCGGGGTTCGCGCGGGCTATGGCGGCGGCGACGTCCTGCAGGGCGTCGACCTGGCGGTCGCCGAGGGCAGCATCACGTGCATCGTCGGGCCTAACGGCGCCGGCAAGTCGACGGTCCTGCGCGTGGTCAGCGGCCTCCTCCGGCTGAGCGCCGGCAGCGTCCGTTTCCGTGACCGTTCTATCGCGGGCCGCAGCCCGCGCGCCATCCTCGAGATGGGGATCGTCCAGGTCCCGCAGGAGCGCAGCCTGTTTCCGACGATGACCGTCTGGGAGAACGTGCGCCTCGGCGCCTACACGCTCCGCGATCGTCGTCTGGTGGAGAAGCGCATGCGCGACGTGTCCGACACGTTCCCGGTCGTCGGGGAACGCCGGCATGAGCGGGCCGCGTCGCTTTCGGGCGGGCAGCAAAAGATCGTCGAGTTCGCGCGCGCGCTCATGCTCGACCCGAAGCTGCTCATCCTCGACGAGCCGTCGATGGGCCTCGACCCCAAGACCCGCGCCACGGTCTTCACGACCATCTGCGCGATGAATGAGTCGGGCCGGACGATCCTGCTGGTCGAGCAGAACGCACGGTCGGGGTTGGGCATCGCCACGCACGGCGTCGTCATGGAGACGGGTCGTGTCCGCCTGGAGGGACCCGGTGCCGAGGTGCTCAACAACCCCGAGATCGGCCGTCTGTACCTCGGTGCCACCGCGTGACGTACGACATCGTCTTCGCCGGCGCCGGCCACAACAACCTCGTCACCGCCGCTTACGCCGCGCGCGCGGGATTCAAGGTCGTCGTCCTCGAGGCGGCCGCCCGGATCGGGGGCGACACGACCTGCGAGGAGCTGACCCTGCCCGGCTTCGTCCACGACCCCTGCGCCACCGCTCACAACCTGATCCAGAGCAATCCATTGATGCGCGACAACGAGCTCGGGCTCGACGCCCACGGGCTCAAGTACCTGCACCCTGACCCGGTGTTCACGATGCCGTTCCTCGACGGCGCGTCGATCACCATGTGGCGCGACCTCGAACGCACGGCGGCCGAGATCGCGCGCTACTCGAAGCCGGATGCGGCGGCGTATAGCGAGCTGCTGGCCGACTGGGACCTGATGGCGCCCGCCATCAACGCCGAACGCGCCGAGCCGCCGCTGCCGCCGGCCGAGGCCGAGGCCCGACTGGGGCCGCGCACGCTTGGCATCAAGCGCGCCGTGGCGATCGACGTCATCAAGCAGCGATTCCAGGAGGAGCACGTGCGGGCGTTCTTCGCCTGGATCGCGTTCATGACCCTGCTCCCGCTGGACGAGCCCGAGACCGGCATCGCCGCTTTCAGCCTCGTCGCGGGCCGGCAGCGCTTTAGCTGGATCCTGCCCGAGGGCGGTTCTATCCGGCTGCCGCTCGCGCTGGCCGGGGTCATCGAGGAGAACGGGGGAGAGATCAGGACGTCGAAGCAGGTCACACACATATCGCCGGGACGCGTGCAGACGGCGGACGGCGAAGAGTTCGTCGCCGGCAAGGCGATCGTTTCCACGATCCACATCAAGCACCTGCCCGCGATCGTCGGCGAGGAAAACCTCCCCGCCACGTACCTCGCGGGCGTCGAGAGATGGAAGCCGAACGTGACGATGTTCGTCAGTCACTACGCGCTGAGCGAGGCGCCGAGTTTCCACGGTCATGGCCGCGCGCAGCCGGCCGTGACGATGGGCGCGCTCGAGTCGCTCGCGTCGTTCGACCGTATGCTGAGCGCGTTTCGTGCCGGGCGCGTCGAACTTGACGAGCCGGTGTTTCTCGCCCTAACGCCGACGGTCATCGACCCGTCGCGCGCGCCCGCCGCCAAGCACACGTTCAAGGTCATCAGCTTCCTGCCGTACGAGCTGGCCGATGGCCCGGAGCGCTGGGATGCGATCAAGGCAGATGTCTCCGCCAGGCTGTTCGAGCGGCTCGCGCGCTACTCGCCGAACCTCTCGCGGCGGATCGTGCTCGGCGAGCACGTCGACAGCCCGCTCGACCTCGAGCGGCGCAACGCCGCGAACTGGCGCGGCTCATGCCACGGCGGAGCGAACACGCCCGATCTGAGCGGCTGGTTCCGGCCGGTGGAGGGCTGGTCTTCCTACCGCACGCCGATCGAAGGCGTGTACCAGAATGGCGCCTGCACGCACCCGGGCGGCTCGGTGTCCGGCCTGCCCGGGCGCAACTGCGCGCGGGTGTTGCTCGAAGACCTCGGCTCCAGCCTGGAGGAGGCGATCGCGAAGAAGGACGCGGCCAAGCCATGAGCGCGCCGCAGACGACCAACCGTGTCAAGGTGGCCGCGCATCACTGGCGGCCGCGCTTCGTCGCCAACGGCATCGATGTCAACGACTTCGACGAGACCGTGGCGAAGACGGCGGAGTGGCGCGACTGGGCGCCCAACTGGCAGACGGTGGGGGACCTGCACGAGACGCTTGGCCGCGAGGCGATGGAGCGTGGTCGTTTGCTCTCGGCGACGCAGGCGTTCCAACGCGCCGCGTGGTGCTATCACCTCGGCAAGTTCCTGTGGTTCGAGGACACCGCGCTGCACGGCGAGCTGCGCGACCGCTCGGTGTCCGTCTACCGTCGCGCGCTGGAGCACCTCGACCCGCCCGGCGTGCGCCTCGAGATTCCTTTCGAGGGGCACGTCATTCCGGGGCATTTGCGCCGGCCGACACGTGGATCGCCGCTCGTGATCATCGTCCCTGGCCTGGACTCGTCGAAGGAGGAGCTGTTCGCGATCGAGGAAGAGTTCCTCCGCCGCGGCATGGCCACGTTGACGATCGACGGCCCCGGTCAGTCGGAGAACTCGGTGCACTTCGCGATCCGGCCGAACTGGGAGACGGTGGTCACGCCGCTCCTCGATCATCTCGCCGGCCAGGACCTCGGCGTCGATCAGGATCGCATCGGCCTGATGGGGATCAGCATGGGGGCGATCTACGGGCCGCGGGCGGCGGCGCACGAGAAGCGGCTCCGCGCGGTGGTGGCACTGGCCGGGCCTTACAACCTCGGCGATTGCTGGGACGCGCTGAACCCGTTGACGAAGGGCGGCTACGTCTTCTACACGAAGTCGGCGGACGAGACCGAGGCTCGAGACAAGGCGTTCACGCTCAACCTCGAAGGCGTGCTGCCTGCCGTCACCCAGCCGATGCTCGTGATCCACGGCGCCAAGGACCGGCTCTTCCCGCCCTCGCACGCCGAGCGCATCGCCCGCGAAGCGCCCAACGCGACGCTGGTGATGTATCCCGACGGCAACCACGTGTGCAACAACATCTCGTACAAGTACCGGCCGCTGATGGCGGACTGGATGGGGGAGCGGCTGGCCAGGTAGCGCCGCGTCAGGTCCGGTCGAGCTTTGGTTCTGGCACTCACCACCGGCAATGAGATGCGCATCGTTGGAACGACGTACCCCATCGGCAGCGACGATGTTCAAGTTCTGACACTTGTCCCCGCAGGAGAGCATGGAGAAAGCGGATCTGGGTTCCATTTGGGAGCGATCGGCATGATGTTTGGTTTCAACCCGTTCGCAGCGGGAAACCTAGGGGCAGGGTACGAATTGAGCAAGATCTTCGCCAGGACATAGAAGTTTCAATGAGTAGTGGAGCAAGGTTGTTGTAGCCATATATGTCGCCTTCCTCGATCGCTTCACGATATAGCCGTTCGGCATCTTCGACCCTGCCATCCCGCTCGGCGCGCCTGGCGAGCGAAACCTTGTCGTGTCGAGCCACGTCTCTATTGTCGATCCGGATCAGATCGCCTTATCGATACCAAACTTGCACATCCTTAGAGCCTTCGCAAACAACTTCCGAGGGCGCTTGGGTAGAGTCATGCTGGCGTGGTCATTACTGTCCGCGTGCACCCACGAGCATCGCACGCGAAGTCTTTGTGGAGGGAAGGTTTACTTGAGCTGTGGGTCACCGCTTCGTATGAAGACGGTACTCGGGGGTAAGGCCCCCACCGTCCGGAACAAATCACTGAGCGGTTTCCTCTTTGCTGTGCATCGTCGTTGCGAGAGGCGGCACCGCATCCGCCTGTGGGGGTCATTTATTCGTCCGGTGTGGGATCACGCCGCCGCCATAGCTGGCTGCCGACGATACCCGCGTAACAACCCGCCCAGTCTGCTGCGACACTCCACTGTGCCAACGGGTTCGACCGGATCGGATCGCGCGATGGGCGTTTGGTCTTCCTTCCTTACATATATGGCGAACGGACGCCGCATCTCGACCCCTTCGCCCGTGGAGCTTTTGTGGGCCTCTCCAACCGCCATTCGGTGGCCCATCTCACGCGCGCGGTGATGGAGGGGGTCGTCTACAGCCTAAAAGATTCGTTGGACTTGATCGCGAGCCTGGCTGCCCCGATCACGAAGATCCGAGCCACCGGTGGCGGCGCGCGAAATCAGCTGTGGCTGCAGCTCCAGGCGGATGTGTTCGGTCTTCCCGTGTATCGCAGTCGAGTCGATGAAGGCCCTGCATTCGGTGCGGCACTGCTGGCCGGCGTGGCGAGTGGTGTCTTTCGAAGCGTAGCCGAGGCTTGCAGGCACGTCGAACTCGACTCCGAGATGACGGCGCCAGATCCGGCGCGGCACCGGGTCTATGAGCAGTACCGATCAGCGTTCGCGGATCTCTACCCGGCCGCCGTCCCCATCATGCACCGGCTCGCCGACCTCGCCGGCCAAGACCGCGGGACCGATCCCAGGGACCGCCTCGGTTAGTCACGCGGAGCCGGCTCTGAACCGTAACGTGCGAACCCAGTGGGTCTGGAGGCGATCCCGCGTGCACATTCGTGTAGAGCACCCTGTCGAAGAGGATCGCTGTGGGGCACGGACCTAGACCCCACGAAACTTCCACAGAAAGGTGAACGGCACCAGAGGCTTCGTGGTCGATGTAAGGAAATCCAGAGTCGAGCGTGGCCGCCCCGCGCGAATCTACCGCGTGGGCGACTTGC
>WNEY01000237.1_pt1 | contig 34729 bp, 24 predicted proteins | sample 5400531 | NCBI WGS metagenome assembly WNEY01 (sample SAMN13153338, study PRJNA577476) | soil metagenome | isolation source: 200 cm saprolite under Douglas fir tree site 1 | place: USA:California | collected 2015-04-18 | reverse complement strand
AGCAGCGGAGAGGGCAGCTGTGGCACGGTGCGCTGATACTTCCACCGAATCGCCGTGTCGCTCATGTCCCCGGAACCGCCGAGGCGGATGGCGAGCATGCCGTTCTCCGAGTCGAGCGCGGCCCGGTAGTACGCCCACTCGTCGCGCGTCAGCGAGCCGCTGTGATCGAGATCGGCGACATCGAACCAGAAGGCGGGCGTGAACTTCGGGAACTCTGCCTTCGAGATGAGCCCGTCGCCGTCGACATCGGCCGTTCTCCACACCTCGTCCGCGGATGGGATCGTGATCTTGTTGCCGGGATCGTTCACTGGAGCACCGTAGCCGTTCACGTAGATCGTGTCGCCCCCAATCACCGGCGTCGATTTCATCTCGAATGACAACCCGCCGACCCACCACAGCTTTCTGCCCGTGGCGGCATCGTAGGACGTGAGCAGGAACGACCCCGGGACCAGGATCTGGTCCTTGCCGTCGGGCCCACGCCAGACGATCGGCGTCGAGTGACCGCTCTTGGCTTCGGGTCGATCGGCCTTCCACTGCACACGCCCCGTCCGTTTGTTCACGGCGATGATGAATGAGCCCAGGCTCTGGTCGCAGGCGAGCACCACCAGATCGCCGACGATGACCGGCGAGGCGCCCATCCCGTAGATGTTGTTGAACGGCCCGAGCGGCATCTTCCATCGCTCGCCACCCGAAGCGTCGTAGGCGATCAGGCCGTAGTCGGGAAAGAACACGTAGACAGCGTTCTCTTCGGCGGCCGGGCTGGGCGAGGCGGGGTTGTTCCGCTTGTCGACGAGGATCGTCTTGACCTGCGGCGCGGCGCGCTCCCAGCGGATGCGGCCTGTTACACGGTCGATCGCGATGGTGACGAGGGCGTCGGCCCGGAACGCCGTGAGATAGATCCGATCGCCCAGCAGGATGGGCGACGAATGGCCCTTGGGCAGAGCGAGCCGCCAGAGGAGGTTCTTCGCCGGGCCGAACTCGGTCGGTATGTTCAGCGCGGTGGAGACGCCGGAACCGTTGGGTCCTCGAAATCTCGACCAGTCCGGCGCAGCCGCGGCGGTGAGAGTCGCAAGCATGAAAACAGACGCCTGCAGGCCAAAGGCAACCGTTCGGGCCGATCGTGAACGCATCTCAGCGGGCCGTGTACGTTCTGCTGAACCCGTTTCGGCCGTTCACGATGGTGAATCTGCCATCGCGTTCAACTGATGCCTTGATCCAGTTCCCCTTACAATCCGCTGTTTCCTCGAAATTTGCGATCATGCTTTCTGACGTATTGTGTTTCGGGTCCTTATCCAACAGGGAAAGATGTCCTTGCCAGATGCCTTCGATTCCCGGGACGCTGGCAAGTCTGGCATAGCCGTTACTCTCGTACGGGGTCGTCTTCTTGCCAGCGGGCGTGATCGATTTCACGGTATTGTCCACTTGCCCCAGGCCCTTCCGCGGTCCGTTGTTCATGACAGCAACTTGAGGCCGGATGGCGCCGAGAAACGCCGGCGCTCCCGCTCCGTCGAAGGACCCGTGACGGCTTGTCTGGTATAACGTCACCGCGCCCAGCTTGTTCACCGGGCACACGAGCTCCATCTCCTTTTCCCAGTCGAGATCGATCAGCGCGAGGAGCTTGAATCTGCCATAAGTCAGCAGCATCCCAACCATGCCCTGATTTTCAGGCCCGGCGGGAGCTTTCTGTTCCGCGTCGGCGCAGAGTGGATTCGGCCCGCCTCCCTCGAGGGGTTTGGCCAGGAGCTTCTGATCCGAAGACACGACCAGCGCTTGAAGCCCCTTGATGGGAATCCGGTCTCCGGGCTTCACGATCGTCCGTCTGCCAGCAGAGGCGGTCTTGTAGCTGTCGAGCCATTTCTGGTTCACCGGCTCGATCTCATCCCCACGACCGAAAAAACTGCCGATCGGGATCATCTTCGAAAGCGCGGAAAGCCCGCCCACATGGTCGGCATGGTAATGGCTGATCACGAGGTAGTCGATTTTTTTCAGACCAGCTTGCTGCGTGGCCGCGTAGATCCGCTTGGCGTCCCGGTCATCGACCTCGAAGCCGGTGTCAATCAGCATCGATTCTCCCGATGGAGACACAACCAACGTGGCTGCTCCGCCCTCGACGTCAATCCAATAAATTTCCAGATTTCGGGATTGCGCCTCGAGCACGCCGGACGGAACCAGTAGCAATGCCAGAAGTAAGAACCCCAGCATGAAGCCTCCTATGCCTCAATTGAGGATGGATCGGGGAAACGCCGGTCATGATGCGCCGGGTTCGCGAACGGGTCAAGGGGGCCCACTCATCGGCGATCGCGCGATCGGCGATCGCCGATGTGCCCGCTAGGTACGCCGTTCTTGCCCGTCACGGCCCACCACAGCGTCGTGAAGGCCGGTACTGGTTGACCTCGGATGGAAAGACTTGGTCGTAGCCGGCGTCCATCGGTGTAGCATCGGATCCGTTCGGACAGGCAAAAATGGAAATCTCGGCAACAGGAGGATGAGCAAATGGAGCACATCATCGGCAAGCTGCTTCAGGACTACGAGCATGGAAAGATGACCCGCCGTCAGCTCATTCGGACCCTGGCGCTCACGGCGACGGCAGCGTCCGCGGTGGGTGCCGCGGAGGCGGCTGCACCAGCCAACGCCATTTACATCAACCATGTTTCCATGCAGGTAGCCGATTACGCGAAGACGCGCGATTTCTATTCGGGTCTATTCGGGATGAAGGTGACAAACGACGATGGCAAGACACAATGCCGTCTGACGTTTGGCGACAACATTCTCATTGCTCGCAGCGCCAGCAGCCGGCCCGGCGGCAAGGTAGGGGTCGATCACATTGCGTACACGCTGGCCAACTGGGACACGGACAAGGCAGTCAAACCGGCGGTCGAAGCGGAGCTGAAGCGTCGCGGGTTGAAGATACGAGCGACTGAAGGCAGCTTCCACGTCCAAGATCCGGACGGCTTTGAAGCGCAGATGGGCGGCAAAACGCAATAGAGCCCTAAAGCTGTTCGAGTGAGTAGGTCGGTGCGAGCGGATCGTCAAGCCCCGAAAGACCCGGCGGCATCGGCGGGAGACCGGATGTGTGGGTGGCCAGGTCCACCAATGTGATCTGCCGCCCCTTGCGTTGCGGCACGTGCACGCGGGTCGGCAGGTGCGCGGCGACCGGATCGCCGAGCGCCACTTCTCGCCGCGCCACCATCTCAGTGAGCAGCAGGCACGTGAACACCTTCGTGATCGATGCGATCTCAAACGCCGTATCGCTGTCGACAGGACGCCCATCGCGCAGGCTCGTTGAGCCATGTGACACCGCTCGACGACCATCAGGGGTGATGATCCCGATGACCATGCCGACGCTCTTGTGCTGAACATCGATCTGTTCGGCGAGCAGCTGACGGATCTCGTCGTCCGAGGGCAAGTCTCGCACGACGGTCGCGGGTGCAGGCGTGATCTCGTCTCCCGGGTCCAGAGACTTTAATACAACCTACAGGCGAATGGCGGCCAGCTGAGGAAAACCTTCCCGCGCAGCGATTGGTTCGATGAGGGCTGCGGGTTACTCGAGGCGGACGAGCCCACGCCGCGTCGCGACCTTGATCGCTTCGGTCCGGCTCGTCACGCCGAGCTTCTCGAAGAGATGGCCGAGGTGTGTCTTCACCGTGCGCTCGCTGATCACGAGGTCGCTGGCGATTTCCTTGTTCGCTTTGCCGTCGGCCATCAGGCGCAGCGTCGCCAGCTCGCGGGGTGTCAACTGCACCCGTGTGACCCCCTCCGCCAGCTTGGCCGCCGCCGCAGGCGCAAGGTAGGTCTTGCCCGCGAGCACGTCCCGGATGCAGCCGATCAGATCGTCGGCGGATATGTCTTTCAGGACGTACGCCTTCGCTCCCGCTTTCAGCGCGCGCGCAATCTCGTCGTCTGTGTCGTAAGTGGTCAGCACGATCACGCGGGCGCGCGGATCGCGCTCGCGAATCTGCCGGACCGCTTCGACCCCTTCCATGACCGGCATTCGCAGATCGAGCAAGGTGACGTCGGGGTGATGCCGCTCGAACGCGTCGATCGCCTCGACGCCGTTGCCCGCTTCGGCCACCACGCACAAGTCGGCTTCCTGGTTGATGATGTTCGCGACGCCGGTTCTCAGCAGCGCGTGATCGTCGACGACCAACACCGTGGATTTGTCCGCGCCGCCGGGGAGCGCTTCAGTTTGCGACATGGATCTGAGCCGGCAGCGACGGTTCCCACGCGAGCACGACCTCGGTGCCGCTCCGCGGCGCCGTGACGATGGTGAGCGAGGCCCCGATGCGCTCGGCGCGCTCCTGCATGCTCGTCAGGCCGAACCCCGAGGTCGCCGCATCCCGCGTAATGCCGCGCCCATCGTCGGCAATCGACAGCCGGAGGCCGAGCGAGCGGATGGTCGACGCGCGCACTGTGATCCGGCGGGCGCGCGCGTGCCGGACCGCGTTGGTGAGCGCCTCCTGCGCGATCCCGATGATCTCGCGTTCGACGACATCGCCATAGCGTGGCAGGTCGTCCAACGCCGTCTCGATCGGTATGGCGGTGGTCAGCTGCACCAGATCCGCGATGCGTTTGAGCGCCGTCGAGATCTCTTCGGCGTCGCCGACGTTCGGCCGCAGCGCGCCGACAGAGCGCCGCGCTTCAATCATGTGCGTCCGCGCGAGGTCGACTGCTGTCTCGAGCTTCGCCGCGACGCCCGTCGGCAGGGCGGCGGACTCGCGCTGTGCCGCCTGCAGCTGCATCAGAATCGCGCCGAACCCCTGTGCGAGAGTGTCGTGAATATCGCGCGCCAGCCGGTTCCGCTCCTCGAGCGTCGCCTTGCGGCGCTCTTCGAGCCGGCTGCGCTCGACGAGGCGATTGTGATGGAGGGCCAGCGCGGCCTGACGCGCGATCGCCTCGATCAGCACGACGCGCCACCACTGCGCGCCCGCGCACTCGGGGAGCGTTCGGCTGGAGACCTTGATCCAGCCCAGATTCGACGCGCCGACGACAAGCGGCGTGACGACCATGCCCTTGACGCCGACCGCGCGGTGGAACTGGCGGACGTCATCAGGCAGCCGCGCGTCGTCATGCTCGTACTCGACCGTCTGACTCCATCCCGGGGCGAAGTTCATCAGATGCCGTCCGAGACTCTGATGCGGGAAGTCGAGCGAATCCAGATCGGCGCGGCGTCGCGTGTAGAGCCGATCGCCGACGTACGCCATCCAGAAGTCGCACCGCGTGCGCCCGTCGTCGATCAGCCACACGCCGCACACGTGGCTCTCGGTGTCCTCGGCCATCGTCTTCGTGAGGCCGCCGAAGAACCCTTCGATGTCGGGCTCGCGCACGAGCAGATCCAGCGCGAGCTGAACGACCTCCGCCTGCATCGCCGCCAGGCAGTCGGCGCGGCGTCGCGCGTCGTGTTCCTGGATCAGCGCCGCGCGCAGCACGTCCGGATCGGTTGACGACGCTTCCGGCGGCGGAGCGCTTCTGCTGAGGCAGTCGGACTCGTCTCGTTCCACGATCCCATTATCGGCCAATCCGAACGCCTTGGCATCGTCCAAAAGTCGTAGATCGCGTTCATCACAAAGGCCCATGCCAGCGTCGCGCGCGAGACGGATGCGCAAGTACGGCACCTGCCGGATTGTTTCTACGTCTTAGCAAGACGAAGGTAATGAGGGTTGTCGATTTGGTCCGACCTCGTTCGTCACTACCTCAGAGGTCATTGAGCCGGATGTGAACCGGCAGGTACAAGGAAGTCATGGCGAAGCGAATGCTGGTGATGTTGACCGCGACCGCGCTGATCGTCGGCGCGCTCGGGTTCGTGAAGTTCAAGCAGATTCAGACCGCCATCGGACAGGCGGCGTCGTTTCAACCGCCGCCGGAGGCGGTGACGACGATCACGGCGGTGCAGGAGCAGTGGCCGGAGACGCTGGCGGCCATCGGCTCGGTCGCCGCGGTTCAGGGCGTGACGGTCAGCGCGGATCTCCCTGGCACCGTCGATCGGATTGGTTTCGAGGCGGGCCGATCGGTGCGCGAAGGCGAGGTGCTGGCGCTGCTCGACACCCGCCAGGAGCAGGCGCAGCTTGCCGCGGCCGAAGCGCAGCGAGAGCTGGCACGGCTCAGCTTCGACCGGATGCAGGGCCTGCTGAACGAGAACGTCGTGTCGCGCGCGGAGTTCGATCGGGCGACCGCCGACTACCGCCAGACCGACGCACGCGCCGGGGAGATCCGGGCGGCGATCGAGCGGAAGACGATCCGCGCGCCGTTCTCCGGCGTCCTCGGCATCCGCCGCGTCAACCTCGGCCAGTACCTCTCGGCCGGCGACGCGCTCGTCACGCTGCAGGCGCTGAATCCGATCTACGTGAACTTCGGCGTACCGCAGCAGGCTGCTGGACAGATGCGAAATGGCCGCACCGTGAGAATCACGACGGACGATCTCGCGGGCGTCGCTTTCACCGGCCGCATCACGGCGATCGATTCCGTCGTCGACGAGACGACCCGCAACATTCAGGTGCAGGCGACGCTCAGCAATCCCGACGGCAAACTGCGCCCGGGCATGTTCGTGCAGAGCGAGGTGAGCCTGGGCGACAGCCGCCCGGTCGTTTCGCTGCCGGCGTCGGCGATCAGCTACGCGCCGTTCGGCGACTCGGTGTTCGTCGTCACCGACGTGAAGGACGAGAAGAGCGGCCGGACCTATCGCGGCGTGCGCCAACAGTTCGTCAAGCTTGGCGGCACGCGCGGCGATCAGATTGCGGTCGTGTCCGGCGTCACACCCGGTGACGAGATCGTCACGTCTGGCGTCTTCAAACTCCGGAACGGCGCCGCCGTTCTGGTCAACAACAAAGTGCGGCCTGGCAACAACCCGAAACCAAAGCCTGAGAACAGCTGATGAAGTTCACCGATCTTTTCGTCAAGCGACCGGTCCTGGCGATCGTCGTCAACCTGGTCATCCTGATAGCGGGCGTGCAGTCGATTCGCGCGCTCAGCGTGCGGCAGTATCCGCGCAGTGACATCGCGGTGGTCAGAGTGTCGACCGCGTATATCGGTGCGAACGCGGACCTCGTGCGCGGGTTCATCACGACACCGCTCGAGCGCGTCATCGCGAGCGCTGACGGCATCGATTACATGGAATCGTCGAGCGCTCAGGGGCTCAGCGCGATCACCGTCCACCTGAGGCTGAACTACGACACCAACGCGGCGCTGACGCAGATCCAGGCGAAGGTCGCGCAGGTGCGCAACGATCTGCCGCCCGAGGCCGAAGCGCCGATCATCGAGCTGGAGACGGCGGACAACCAGTTCGCGTCGATCTATCTCGGCTTCTCGTCGACCGATCTGGATCCGAACCAGATCACTGACTATTTGACGCGGGTCGTCCAGCCCAAGCTGAGCGCGATTAGCGGCGTCCAGCGCGCCGACATCCTCGGCGCGCGCACGTTTGCGATGCGCATCTGGCTCAAGCCCGATCAGATGGCGGCCCACGGCATCGCGCCGTCGGCGGTGCACGACGCGCTGGCGCGCAACAACTACCTGTCGGCGCTGGGACACACGAAGGGATCGATGGTATCGGTGAACCTCGTCGCCAATACCGATCTGCGCACCCCGCAGGAATTCCGCCAGCTCGTCGTCAAGGAGCAGGGCGGCGTCGTGGTCCGGCTCGGCGACATCGCCGACGTGGTGCTGGGCGCGGAGAACTACGAGCAGGACATCCGCTTCAACGGCGAGTCGGCGACGTTCATGGGCGTCTGGGTGCTGCCCACGGCGAATTCGCTCGAGGTGATCGGGAAGGTGCGCGAGGCCATCCCGGAGATTCGCGCGCAATTGCCCGCCGGCATGAAGGTCGGCGTGCCGTACGACTCGACCGAGTACATCCACGACGCCATCAACGAAGTGCTGCGGACGCTCACCGAAACGCTGCTGATCGTCATCGTGGTCATCTTCCTGTTCCTCGGCTCGTTCCGATCCGTGCTGATCCCGATTGTGGCGATTCCGATCTCGCTCGTGGGCGCCGTGTTCCTGATGCTCGTGGCCGGCTTCACGGTCAACCTGCTGACGCTGCTCGCCATCGTGCTCTCTGTCGGTCTCGTTGTCGACGATGCGATTGTGATGGTGGAGAACGTGGAACGGCACATCCACGAGGGCAAGCCGCCGCGTCGGGCGGCCATCGACGCCGCGCGCGAGCTCGTCGGACCGATCATCGCGATGACGATTACGCTCGCGGCCGTGTATGCCCCGGTCGGCATTCAGGGAGGGTTGACCGGCTCGTTGTTCCGGGAATTCGCGTTCACGCTGGCCGGAGCCGTCATCGTCTCCGGCGTTGTGGCGCTGACCTTGTCGCCGATGATGGGCGCCAGGCTGCTGCGCGCCGGCGATACCGAGCGCGGATTCGCCGGTTGGATCAATCGGCGGTTCGAGGGCGTCCGGCGCGGTTATACGCGGACGCTGACGGCGACGCTCCAGTACCGTCCGGTCGTCCTCACGCTTTGGATCATCGTCGCGCTCCTGACGGTGCCGTTCTACATGTTCTCGCAGCGCGAGCTCGCGCCGAATGAAGACCAGGGCTTCTTCTTCGGGTTCGTCCAGGGCGCCCCGAACGCCACGCTCGATCAAACGAAGCTGTTCACGGATCAGATCTACGACGTGTACCGGTCGATGCCAGAGCACGCCAGCATCTTCCAGATCACGCTGCCGAACGGCGGCATGGGCGGCATGGTGACCAGGCCGTGGAGCGAGCGGACCAAGACAACGCAGCAGCTGCTGATGGAGTCGATGGGTCCGCTGTCGAAGATCGCGGGCGTTCGCGTCATCCCGCAGGCGCCTCCGGCCCTGCCAGGCGGCGGCAGCTTTCCGGTGGATCTCGTGATCGCGTCGGCGGCGGAGCCGAAGCAGCTGAGCGATCTGGCGGAGCAGCTCGTCAAGAAAGCGTTCGCCAGCGGCCTCTTCATCTATGCCGATGCCGATCTGAAGTTCGACCAGCCGCAGACCGAGGTCGTCTTCGATCGCGACAAGCTGCGCTCGCAGGGTGTGGAGCTGAGCCAGGCCGGCCGGGATCTGTCGACGCTCCTCGGCGCCAATTATGTCAACCGCTTCAGCATCCAGGGACGCAGCTACAAGGTGATTCCGCAGGTGGCGCGCGCCGAGCGGCTCACACCCGATCAACTCGAGCAGATCTACATCACCGGATCGCACGACCGGCTCGTCCCGCTGTCGACGTTCGCGAGCCTGCGGACGACGACCGAGCCGCGTGAGCTGAAGAAGTTTCAGCAGCTGAACGCCGTGCGCGTCCAGGGCGTGATTCCGCCGCCGGTGCCGCTCGATCAGGCGCTGCGGCTGCTCGAGGACGAAGCGCGGAAGATTCTGCCCCAGGGCTTCACCCTCGATTACGCGGGAGAATCGCGCCAGCTCCGGACCGAAGGCGGGAAATTCCTCGGCACGTTCGTGCTGTCGGCGATTCTCATCTATCTGGTCCTCGCCGCGCAGTTCGAGAGCTTCCGCGATCCGTTCATCGTCCTGGCCGGATCGGTGCCGCTCGCCGTATCGGGCGCGCTGCTGTTCTCGTTCCTGGGTCTGACGACGCTGAACATCTACAGTCAGGTCGGATTGATCACGCTCGTCGGGCTCGTGTCGAAAAACGGCATCCTGATCGTGCAGTTCGCGAACCATCTGCAGGAAGCGGGCACGACCAAGCTCGCGGCCGTGATCGAGGCGGCCGCGACGCGGCTCCGTCCGATCCTGATGACGACGGCGGCGACCGTCGTCGGTCACTTTCCGCTCGTGCTCGCGACCGGCCCCGGCGCCGGCGCGCGCAACAGCATCGGCATCATGCTGGTCAGCGGCATGATCATCGGCACCTTGTTCACGCTGTTCGTCGTGCCATCGATCTATGTGCTCGTGGCGCGCACGCATGCCATCGCCGACGAGCGCGAGGAGGCGGGCGTGCGGTTGCCGGAATTGGCGGAGGCGTCATGAACGTTCGTGTGTCACTCGTCGCAATAGCCGCGGTCTTCGCCGCGGCGACCCTATCGGCGCAGACATCCCCCGCGGCGCCGGACACGTTGCCGCTGACGCTCGACGACGCCGTCCGGCGCGCCGTCGAGCACAATCCGGATCTCGCCGTCGTGAGGCTCGCGACGGAGGTGGAAGCGGCGCACGTCGGCGAAAGCCGGACCGCCTACACGCCGATGTTCTCGACAACGCTCGGCCGCTCGAGCGCCGTCGCGCCGCCGACGAACTTTCTGGTCGGCAACAGCGGCGTCGATACGCGTGACTGGTTTTCATCCACCGGCGTCCGGCAGCGCGTTCCCTGGGGCAACGGCACCTGGAGCCTTGCGTGGGACGCGTCGCGGACGACGAGCAACAGCCTGCTGAACAGCTACGACCCGAGCGTGCAGTCCGGGTTTCAAATCGCGTTTTCGCAGCCGCTGTTGAAGGACCGCAAGATCGACGCCGCGCGGCAGCAGTTCATCATCGCGAGCCGGAACGAGGAAAGCTCCGAGCTGCGTTTCCGCGAATCCGCTGTCCAGACCGTCGCGGCGGTCAAGCAGGCGTACTGGACGTTGAAGGCGCTGCGCGCGAACGTGGTCGTGCAGCAGCGCTCGCTCGAGCTCGCGCAGGAGCTCGCGAAGCAGAACGAGGCGCGCGTGCGGCTCGGTCAGGCGCCGCCGCTCGATCTCGTGCAGGTTCAGGCGGAAGTCGCCGACCGCCGCGAAAGCCTGATTCGCGCGAACGCCGCGGCCGACGACGGTGAAGATCGTCTGCGCCGATTGATCATCGACCCGAGCGACGCGTCGTTCTGGCGACTCCGTGTCGATCCGGTCGACGAGCCGCCCGGCCGCACGCCGCTGCCGGACGTGGACGGAGTCGTCGCGAACGCGCTGGACCGCCGCTACGACCTGGGCCGCGCACGCAACGAGGTGCGCAACGCCGCGACCGGCGTCGAGTTTCTCTCGAATCAGAAGCTGCCCGACGTCCGCATCGAGACGTCATATCGCGGTAGCGGCCTCGGCGGGTCGCAGCTCTTGCGGACCGGCGGATTTCCAGGCGCCATCACCGGCCGCGTCGACTCGGGGTTCGGCGACGTGCTCGGGCAGGTCTTCGGCCGGGACTATCCGACGTGGAGTCTCGGCGTCACCGTCAGCTACCCGCTCGGCCGCAGCTTCGAGCAGGTGAGCACCGTCCGCGCGGATGTCGAGCGGCGGCAAGCGGACGCGCGCGTCGCCAGCCTCCAGCTGGACGTCGCGCAGACCATTCGGCAGGCGGCACGGCAGGTGCGCAGCACTGCCGAGCGCGAAGATGCCGCACGGGCGGGCGCGGCGCTGGCGGAGCAGCGGTTCGCGTCCGAGCAGCGCCGGTACGAAGTGGGGCTGTCGACCAGCTTCCTCGTGACGCAGGCGCAGCGCGACCTGCTGCAGGCGCAGGTCAACCTGCTGCAGGCCACGCTCGATTACCAATCGTCGCTCGTCAGCTTCGAGGCGCTGCAGCTCGCTCCGGCGATCGCCGGCGGCGACGCGATCGGCGTGCGCGGGTCGGCCGTCGTATTGCTGCCAACGTCGACGCCGCGGGGCCTGTTCAGGCCGGGCAGTGGAGGACTCCAGCCATGACCGACGCCAGGCTTGCGGCCGACATCGAGAGCTCGGTCGAGCTGCTGCGAACCATCGCTTCGGTCCTCGACATTCGCGATGTGTTCCCGCGCGTGTCGGAGATCGCGAACAAGATGCTGCCGCACGATCTGCTGACGATGATGTTCGACGACGGCGGCGGGCAGATTCTGATCGAGGCGGCGTCGACCGACGAGTTCCGCGGGCTCGGCCGCTTCACCAAGGCGGACGATTCGGAGCCGAAGGAAGGGTTCGTCATCATCGACGATTTCACGACGGCGAGCCTTCCGATCGTCGAGCCGGTCGACATGCGCGAGCGCATCGTCGGCGCAGGGTTCCGGTCATTGCTGGTCGTGCTCGCGCGTGTCCGGCACCAGAAAATGGGGCTTGGGTTCTGGTCGAAGACGGCAGGCGCGTTTTCGCGCGACGACGTTCAGGTGGCGCGCCGCGTGGCGGACCACGTGGCGCTGGCGGTCTCGCACGAGCAGCTCGCCGAGGCTGCGCGCCAGATCGCCGAGGCGCATGCGCGAGCGGAGCGGCTCGAAGCGCGCGTCCAGTCGCTTGCCCGCGAGCTCGAGTCGAGACCGGAAGTTCGCGTCGTCGGGCGATCCCCGGAATGGAAGGACGTTCTCAAGAAGGCCGCGCAGGTCGCCGAGACCGAAACAACCGTGCTCGTGAGCGGCGAGTCGGGCACCGGGAAGGAGGTCGTCGCGCGCTTCATCCATCGCGCGTCGCCGCGAAAGGGCGGTCCGTTCGTCGCGCTGAACTGCGCCGCGCTGCCCGAGCAGCTGCTCGAATCCGAGTTGTTCGGATACGAGCGGGGAGCGTTCACCGGAGCGCAGCAGGCCAAGCCGGGGCAGATCGAGCTCGCCGGCGGCGGCGTCCTGTTTCTCGACGAGGTCAGCGAGATGACGCCGTCGGCGCAGGCGAAGTTTCTGCGGGTGCTCCAGGAGCGCGAGTTCCAGCGCCTGGGCGGGATCCGGCTGCAGAAGGCCAATGTGCGGGTGATTGCGGCGACCAACCGCGATCTCAAGAAGGCCGTCGACCGTGGCGACTTCCGCGAGGATCTGTATTACCGGCTGCAGGTGTTCGACATTCGCATCGCGCCGCTTCGCGAGCGCACCGCCGACATTGTCGAGCTGAGCGAGGCGTTCCTGGAGGAGATCGGCCGGTCGTTCGGCCGGCCGCCGGCCGGCCTGACGCGCGACGCGCGCGAGGCGCTTCTCGCCCACGACTGGCCGGGGAACGTGCGCGAGCTTCGCAACGCGCTCGAGCGCGCGGCGATTCTGTGCGAAGGCGGCCTCATCAACGCGGACCATCTCGCGCTGCAGCGGATGCCGCGCGCGCCGGCTGCTGCGCCGAACGACCTGAACGTCGTCGAGCGTGACACGATCGAGCGGGTGATGCGCGACACCGGTGGAAACAAGTCAAAGGCGGCCCGTCGTCTGGGGCTCTCGCGCACGCAGCTGTACGTGCGGCTGCGGAAGTACGACCTCGAGAAGAGCGCGTACGCGTGACGTGACGCTCGACGCGTGACGTCGAGCAATCGAGCCAGTTCCCCTCACGATCGCAAAGAACAGCGCTGCAGGCGTGGGTGAATGCGACGCGCCATCGATGGCCATGCGGCCGGCTCGCTGCGCGCGAGCGCGTCCTGTTCCTCCGGCGTCAATTCGTAACCTTGTTCACGGACTTCGGCCAGCGTCTCGCGCGGACGCTCGATGAACCGGCGCCGCAGCTCCTCGTCGGTGAGCAGCCAGCCGATCACGAACTGAACGGTCTTCTGCGACATGTGTCTCATAGCTCGCAATCTGCGCGCCAGACTCACCATCAGCCCAACACGGACGGTCGGCGCCCCGGCGTGCGAGAGCGGTGCGTGCCGGTGCGCACATGTGATGACCGCTGAACACCGGACCGGCGGCACCATCGAGCGCCGCACTGTCACAGATTCGTCGAATGTGCGGGGCTGACAGCGGATACGGCCACGCGCCGCGCCGACGCCGCAGCTGGATCGCAATTTGCCCTCACGTCGAGCGCCAATGCCAGCCGTCTCGTACACACCACCCCGCCCGACAACCTGGAACGAGGCGTCCCGCCAGACGCTGTCGCTGCCTCGATTCCGCTCGAGCGTTGTCGTGCTCGCGTGCGCGACGCTCCTTGCCGGCTCAATCAGGGTCGGCGCCCTCGACACGTACGGCTTCAGCGAGGACGAGATCAACAAGGTTCAGGCGATCGAGCAGTACCGCGCCGGCCAGTTCGGGGCGAACGCCGAGCATCCGATGCTGATGAAGCTCGCGATGTGGGGCGCCGTCGAGCTCGCGGAGGCGTGGAACCGCGTGGCGCCGTCCGGCGATGCGATGTCGCTCGAGACCACCGTCCGGCTGCCGAACGCCCTCGCTGGTGCGCTCACGACGGTCGTGCTCTTTGGCATCGCGGAGCTGCTTTTCGGCGGCACGGTCGCGGCCGCGACCGCTGTCATCTGGGCCTTCGACGTCAACGCCATCGCCGTGAACCGGATCGGCAAGGAGGACACGTTCCTGCTGCTGTTCTTCCTGCTGGCCGTCTTCTGCTACGAGCAGGCGAAGCGTGTCGGCGCGACCGACGTCGCGCGCGCGCAGCGGTGGTACACGCTCAGTGGCGCGGCGTTCGGTCTGATGCTCGCGTCGAAATACATGCCGCAGTATCTGGGCATCTATGCGCTGTTCAACCTCCTGACCGATCGGGATCCGGGACAGAACAAGCCGAGCCGGCTTCATCACTACGGCGCGATGGCAGCGGTCTTCGTGACGGCGAACATCGCCATCCTTCTCCCCTCGACATGGCGATATCTCGCGAGCTACGTCTCCGGCGGCCTGCTGGTCCACCACGGCTATCTCTATGACGGCGCGCTGTACGTGACCAACGTGCCGATCTCGCCGCTCGGCGTTCCCGTGACGTTCTACCTGCGGCTGCTCGTGACGAAAGTGCCGCTCGTGGTTCTGGCGGCGCTCGTGCCCGGCGTCATCGAGATGGTGCGGCGGCGCCGCGAGCGCGGCTTCGTGCTGCTCCGGGTCCTCGCGGTGTTTCTCGTGGTGCCGTATTCACTGATGGCGGCGAAGTTTCTCCGGTACTCGCTGCCCATGCTGGCAACGCTCGACCTCATCGCTGCCGTGGGGCTGGTGAGCGGGATCGGCTGGCTCCTGCGGAAGACCTGGTTGTCGGAGCCGACGCGCGTGACCGTTGCCGCGCTCGCCGTCGCTGTGTTTGGCGCGGGAGTCGTCCTGGCGCAGCAGACGGCCGCGCCGCACTACTCGTTGTTCCAGAACGCCATCGGCGCGCGCGTCAACGTCGACACGCCGGCGTTTCCGGAAGAGACGTACGACTACGGCGTCCGTGAGGCCGTGGACGGGATCGCTGCCGTCGCCGCCCGGTCGGCGGTCATCGTCAGCGACGCTCCAGCCGTCGTGCGGCATTACCTGCGCGGGCAGTCCAGGCCAGATATCACGGTGCGCTCGTTGTCGGCCGACGGCCTCGACGCCCGCGCGCGCGAAGCGTGGGTGATCGTGCAGGACGAGCACCTGACGTTCGAGAACCAGCGTCTCGTCGGACAACTGCGGGCTCGAGAGACGCCGTGGCGGGAGATCCGGATCGACGATCGCGTCGCCGCGCAGATCTTCCGGGTGGCGGAGCGATAAGCCATGCTGCGTCAACTCGTCGTCAACGCGGACGACCTCGGCCTGACGGTGGGCGTGAACGATGGAATCTTCGACGCCCACGAGCTCGGCATCCTGACGAGCGCGAGCCTCTTTGCCAATGCGCCTGCCACGGAGGACGCGATTCGACGCGCGCGCTCAGGAGCCTCGCTCGGTGTCGGCGTGCACCTGACGCTCGTGGACGGCACGCCGACGCTTCCCCCCCGCTCGATCCCCACCCTCGTGACCGGCGATGGACGGTTTCGCCACTCGTGGCGGCCGTTCATCGCTGCGTGCCTGCAGCATCGCGTCTCGCTCGACGAGGTCGAGCGCGAGCTGACGGCGCAGATCGAGCGGATCCGCGGGGTGGGCATCTCGCCGACCCATCTCGACGCCCACAAGCACGTCCACGCGTATCCGCCGGTGTTCGCGATCGTGGCGCGTCTTGCCGCCCGGTTCGGCATCCCTGTCGTGCGCGTGCCGTACGAGCGGTGGTCGGCGTCGTTGGCGCTCGGACGCGAAAGCGCCCAGCCGCGGATCGCGCGCCGGCAGGCCTGGCTGAACGCGGCGATGTGGCCGTGGGCGCAGCGCAACTATCGCGTCGCCGCGGGACTCGGCCTGCGGACGCCGCATTTCATCGGACGCATCGACACCGGCGTTCTGAGCCGGCCGGCGCTGCGCAGGATGCTGCGCCGCGTCCCTGCCGGCGTCACCGAATTGATGGTTCATCCCGGCTACGTCGACGAGGCGCTGCGGCGTATGTCCACACGCCTCGTCGATTCGCGGCTGGAGGAGGTCGCCTTGCTGTGCAGCATGGAGACCCGGGCGCTTCTCGTCGGCGAGCGCATTCAGTTGGTCCGACACGATCTGGCGCGCGCGGCGCGCAGGAGCCTTCGCCATGTCTCGTAACACCCGGAGCGGCATGCAACTGTCGATCGTGGTCCCGCTCTTCAACGAAGTCAGCACGATCGACGAGCTGCAGCGGCGTCTGACGTCGGTGCTGTTTCTGATCGGCATCCGCTCGGAAATCATTTATGTCGACGACGGCAGCAGCGACGGCACGGCGGAGGCGCTGCAGGTGATCGAAGGGCGCTACGAACACGTTCGCGTGATACGGCTCGCGCGCAACTATGGCCAGACCGCCGCGCTGGCGGCCGGCTTCGACGCGGCGGCGGGCGAGGTGATCGTCGCGATGGACGGCGACCTGCAGCACGCACCCGAGGAGATTCCGAAGCTGCTCGCGAAGCTCGCCGAAGGCTACGACATCGTCAGCGGCTGGCGCGCAGAGCGCGTGGACAACCTGTGGACGCGGCGGTTGCCTTCGAAGATCGCGAACTGGCTGATGGCGAAGCTGTCGGGCGTGTCGTTGCACGACTTCGGGACGACGTTCAAGGCCTATCGTGCGCCGGCGATCAAGCGGATCCGGCTCTATGGCGATCTGCATCGCTTCATCCCGGCGCTGGCGAGCTGGGGCGGCGCTCGGATTGCCGAGGTTCCGATCGCCAACATCGCTCGTCCACAGAACCAATCGCACTACGGTCTCTCGCGGACGTGGCGCGTCGCCGCCGATCTCATGACCGTGCGATTCCTTCTGCGCTACGTGACGAGGCCGCTGCACCTCTTCGGCCCGATCGGCTTCGCGAGCGTCGCCGCAGGCATCGCCGGCGGCAGCTGGGTGTTGGCGACGAAGGTCGTTACCGGCGCGCCGGTGTTTCTCGCGCACGGCCCGCTGCTCCTGCTGAGCGCGGTGCTCGTCCAGACCGGCGTCGTCCTGATCGGGCTGGGGCTGCTCGCCGAGCTGTTGACCCGCATCTACATGGACGGCCGGCAGCGGCGCATCTACACGATCGCGCAGGTGGAGCGGCGCGAGCTCGAGCCGTGGGGCGGTCCACGGCCGGTGCCGGCGCCCATCCGTTCCGGGGTGGTGCAATGACCCGCCTGGGCGCCATCCTCGCGTCGATCCTGTTGACCGTCGCGGCGCAATCCGATCTGCGCGGCGAACGCAGCGTGTCGCCGGCGGCGTCTGCGGACGGCCTCCGCCTTCGCGCCTCCGGCGCTACGGCGGGACAGGTCGAGCGGCACCATTACACGATCGGCGCGCGTGTCCGCCCCTTGCTCGTGTTCTGGATCGCGCGCGGCGGGGTGGGCGACGCGATGGTCACGCGTCGCCGCGCGCCGGGTGAGGCGAGCTATTCATTGCTGATCGGATCCGATCCGGACCGCGCGCCGCTGCACATCAATCGATGGGGCTACATCGAAGAGGAAATCCGCGGCGCCGAAGCGCGGCTGCTCGGCTTGATGACCGAGTCCGAGGAGGACACGATTCAGCAGGCGGAAACGAATGTCCGGAAGCAGCCGTCCGGCAGTCACCCCTTCAAAGTGATTCACGCGACGGTCGACGGCGAGCAGGCGCAGGCGCGCGTCGCATCGATCAACATGCCCCAGGATTACACGCTGCGGCAGATGCGCGTCGTGCTCGATCGGGCCGAGCACGCGGCCAGCGGCGGCAGGCTGCGCGTCGTGCGGCTGCCGGCCGGAACGCGGCCGGGCTTCCTCGCGGCGCTCGCCGATGCCATGCACATGCCCGACGCTCGTCCGATCACCTACGTCTACTACGGCCGCCTGTACGAGTTGCAGCGGACACGCAGCAGAAGCGTTCCCGACTTCCAGGTCGCGCAACGCTCCTACGGCCCGGCGATCGCGGCAGACTTCGTGATCACGAGCGCGCACGACGGCGAGCAGACGAAGTTCTCGATGACCTACGGCACGCACGGCGCGTTCGCTGAAGTGCCGCTGGCCGTGATGTACCAGCCGCGGTGGTGGATGCAGGTGGAGCTGGCGATCGACGATGCGTCGGATGCGCCGGCGCTCGACAACGGAGCGGTCCGATGAATAGCACGCGCACGCTCAATATCGTGATCGCACTCGTCGCCGCCGCGCTGTTTGCCGAGTCGCTGCACGTTCTGGGGCTCGATCAGATCGCCGACGGGCTGGCCCGGATGGGATGGGGATTTGCGGCCATCCTGCTGCTCTCGGGCGCCCGCGACGTCGTGCGAGCGATCGCCTGGACGCTCACGGTCGAGCCGCCGGAACGGCTTCGATTTCTGCCGGCGTTTCGCGCGCGACTCGCCGGTGAAGCGCTGAACACGCTGGTCCCGATGGGAATGGTCGTCGGCGAGCCGACCAAGGCATCGCACGTGGGAGACAGCCTGCCGTTCGGTGCCGCGTTCCGCGCGCTCGCCGTCGAGTTCGCGTTCTATGGCGCGTCGCTCGTCCCGCTGTTTGCGGCAGGCGTCGCGGCGTTTGCGGCGGTAAATCGACTCAGCGTCGGCGTCACGACGGCGCTGATCGGCGAGGCGGCTATCATCGCGGTCGCGACCGTCATCGCAAGACGCCTGATGCGGCGTGCGTCAGGGTGGACCGCGGTGCGTCCACGCCGTCTGGCGGCCGTTGCCGCGAGCGAGGCGGCATATCAGGTCCTTGCGGTCGCCGAAGTCTATGTGACGCTGCTGCTGATCAGACCGGAGCCGCCGACGATCGCGTCGGCGGTCGTGCTCGAAACCGTCAGCCGGGCGATCACGATCTTCTTCAAGATGGTTCCGATGCGCATCGGCGTCGATGAGGCCAGCTCGTCGTTCGTCGCCGGACACGTGAGCCTCGATCCCGCGACCGGGCTCACGCTGGCGCTCGTGCGGAAGCTTCGCCTGCTGTTCTGGAGCGCCGTGGGGCTGGCGCTGCTCGTCCGGCGGCGCGCGAGAGACATCGCCGCCGGCGCCGCACGGCCGAACGCAGTGTTTCCGGCGGCGGCCGTGCTCGTGCTCCTGCTCGTCGCGAACGGGGCGTCGGCGCAGGGCGCGGCCGCCATCGTGGCCGGCGCCGTCGCGATTGCGGCCCCCGACGGCGCGCCGCTCGTGGTGCCAGGCGTCACCGTGACGCTTCGCTGCGGCGGCGACGAGCCGAGGATCGAGGTGTCTAACGAGCAGGGTGAGTTCCGGTTCGTCGACGTGCCGGCGGAGCGCGGCAGCTGCACGATCGGCGCGGAGCTGCAGGGCTTCAGGTCGGCGACGAGCGTCGTGGCGTTGACCGCCGGCCAGACGACGACCGCCAACCTGCAGCTCGGGCTCGACACACTGCGCGAGGAAGTCACCGTGCGTGCGGCGCCGATCCTTCTGGACGAAGACCGCTCGCCCGTGCGGGTGGAGCAGGTCGCAGCCTCGATGATGCGAGCGGCGCCGATCGCGCACGACAGGTTTCAGGATGCGCTGCCGCTGATCCCGGGCGTCGTGCGCGGCCCGGACGGCCTCCTGAACATCAGCGGCTTGCGCAGCAACCAGAGCGCGCTCACGTTCAACAGCGCGAACGGCACCGACCCGGTCACGGGCGAGGACGCCATCGAGCTTCCGATCGACGCCGTCAGCTCGGTGCAGGTGCGCGGTGCCGCGTACGCGCCGGAGTTCGGCCTGTCGGCCGGCGCGGTCACGGTGGTCGAGACGCAGAGGGCCGGAGACACCTGGGACGTCACGGTCAACGATCTCGAGCCCCGTCTGCGCCGGCGTGGCGGCGAGTTCAGGGGGATCGAATCGTGGACGCCGCGCGTGACCGTGGGCGGCCCGATTGTCGCGGGCAAGGTGCAGCTCCTCGAGTCGGTGCAGTATGAATACAGCCAGACTCGCGTGTTCGGGCTGCCGCCCTTCGAGAGCGACACGAAGCTGCAGAGCTTCGAGAGCTTCACGCGCGCCGACTGGCTGCGCGATCAATCGAATCGATTCACCGCGTCCGCGCTCGTCTCGCCGCGCCAGACGACGTACGCCGGGCTGAACACTTTCAACCCGCAAAGCGTGACCGCCAACATCAAGAGCCACAACGTGCTGGCCGGCGTGTCGGACCAGATCATTGTCGGTGCCGGCGTCATCGACACACGCGCCAGCGTGAAACAGTTCGACGCGACGATAAGCCCAAGTCGGGGCACGGGGCCGATGCTGCTGGCGCCAGACGTCAACTCGGGCAGCTACTTCAACGATCAGGATCGAACCAGCCGGCGCGCGGAATTGTTCACCACGTACTCGTTCACGCCGATGGGTCCCGCGCATCTCGTCAAGACCGGCGGCGGAGTGACCTACGAGGTTTTCGACGGCGTCAGCGCGAGCCGGCCCGTTCAGATCGTCCGCGCGAACAGCACGGTGAGCCAGACGATCGCATTCGCCGGCAGCGGTCAGCTCGATCGGAACAAGACTGCGGTTCGCGGGTTCGCGCAGGATGCGTGGACGGCGGGTTCGCGGCTCACCGTTCTCTACGGCGCGCGCTACGATTACGAATCGATTGCCGGCGGCTTCAACGTCGCGCCGCGCGGCTCCGTGTCGCTCGTCGCCACTTCCGACGGCCGCACCATCGTTCGCGCCGGCGGCGGCATGTTCTACAACGCCGTGCCGCTCAACGTGGCGAGCTTCGAGCAGTTTCAGACCCGCAGCGTCTCATCGTTCGCCGACGATGGCATCACGCCGGTCGGTGTGGTGCGCCTGACAAATGACGTTGCGTCCGACCTGCGGGCGCCGCGCAGCGTCACCTGGAACGTCGAGGTCGATCGTCAGTGGCTCCGGAAGCTGTTCGTGCGCGTCGGATATCAGCAGCGGGACAATCGCGACGAGACGGTCATCGACGAGACAGTCGTCGACGCGACGGCCGGCGCCGTCGTGCTGCGCAGCGACGGTCGCTCACGCTATCGCGAAGCACAGGTCACGGGGCGCTACACGTTTCACGGCGACGACCGGATTGTCGCGTCGTACACGCGCTCGTCCGCCATCGGCAATCTCAACGACTTCAACGGCTTCTTCGGGAACATCGGGAATCCCATCATTCGCCCGGACGAGCGCGGGGCGCTCCCCTGGGATGCGCCGAATCGTGTGCTCGTCTGGGCCAGCCTGGCGCTGCCTCACGGGTTCGCCCTCTTTCCGGTGCTCGACACCAGGACGGGGTTCCCGGTCTCGAACGTCGACGGCGACCGCAACTTTGTCGGGCCGAGAAACGGCGTCGGGCGATTCCCGACCTTCGTGTCGCTCGACGCGCAGGTCACCAAGAGGTTTCGCGTGCTCGGACACAACGCGACGATTGGCCTCAAGGTCTTCAACATCACGGACCATTTCAACCCGCGCGATTACCAGGGGAACCTCGCGAGCGCGAATTTCGGCGGCTTCGACAACAGCGTCGGCCGGACGTTTCGGGGCAAGTGGATTTTCGAGTTCTGAGCCTCGGTTCACGGGTTCGGTCGGAAATCCTAGCCGGGACGCTCTCGGTTGATTGGGCCCACCAGACTTGCCGTGAGGAGCGTGAGATCGTCAGGCTGCAGTCGGCCCGCCAGCTCGTGATGGACGTCGGCGAGAATCGTGTCGAGCAGCGGAGCGCCGCCTCCGGACGCCCGGTCGATCGCGCTCGTGAACCGCTCTTCCGCGCGGCCGTCCTCGTCTGCGAGGGTCTCCCAGACACCGTCCGTGTACAGGAGCAGGTGATCGCCGACGTCGATCGACACGACGGGTGCGTCCCACGTTGACGCCGTCAGCACCGGCGAGACCAGCGGCCCGGTGCTCTCGAGCCACAGCGGTTTGCGCGTGCTTCCCCACACGACGATCGGTGGATGACCGGCATTCACATATCGCAGGTGGCGATCTTCCGGAGATATCAGAGCAGCGACCAGCGTGACGAATCGATCGGGACTGAAGGCCGCCAGTCCCGTTGACACGCGCTGAACGACGGCGATGGGCTCGAACCCATCAGCGTGCGACGCGTGGAACGCGCTCTTCACGATGCCCGTGAGCATCGCCGCGGACACGCCGTGACCCGAAACGTCGGCGATCAACAGCGCGGTCTGTCCCGCAGTCGCGCCGGCATAGTCATACAGGTCTCCGCCCAGCGCCGAACATGGTGTGTATCGGCAGCAGACCGATACACGATTCACCATGCTTTCGCGATCCGGTAGGAGGCTCTGCTGGAAGGCCCGCGCCTGGGCCATCTCGGTCTCCAGCCTCTTCAGGTTCTGCCGATGCTCCTCACGCCGCCAGCGCAGCTCGACGCACCGCTCCACGAGGGTCCTGAGCACCTCACGATCGAACGGCTTCTGGATGAAGTAGAAGGCAGGGCTGCGGATGGCGCGCACCAGTTTCTCGTCCAGATCGTCGACGCTGCCCGTCATCAGGATCACGTCGAGCGCCGGAAACCGCGCTTTCAGCTGCGCCATCAGCTCGAAGCCGTCGAGATCCGGCATCCGGATATCGAGGATCGCGAGCTCCGGATGAAAGTGGTCGGCCACCGACAGCGCATCGCGAGAGAGCCGCGTGCCGATAACGTGATGGTCGCCGCTCAGCACGCGCTCGACCGCACGAAGCATTCCCGGTTCGTCGTCCACGACGAGGATGCGCGCCGGTTTCATGACCATTGCGGGTGCGGTTGCGGCAACGCCTCTGGAACGAGAACGCGGACGTCGGTGCCCTTGCCGGGCTCGCTCTGAATCATGAGCGTGCCGTCGACTTCCCACAGAACCGATCGGCAGATTGAGAGGCCGAGGCCGTTGCCGTGCTGCTTGGTCGTGAAGAACGGCTCGAGCACGCGCGGAAGATTTTCGGCGGGAATCCCGCAGCCGCTATCGGCGATCGAGATTTCGACGAGGCGATCGACGGAGCGCACGGTGACCAGGATCCGGCCTCCATGCGGCGTGGCCTCGCGTGCGTTGGTGAGCAGGTTCAGAAACACCTGTTCGAGATCGCTCTGGCTGCACGCGACTTCCGGAATCTCGTCCGGCACGTTCACGTGCAGCTCGATGGCGCTCCGGCTGATGCCGTACTTCAGGATGGCGGTCGCGGTCTCGATGGCGCGCCGCACGTGGCCATAACCGCTCCGCCGCGCCGCATGCCGCGAAAACGTCAGCATCCCTCCAAAAATCCGTCGGCAGACCTGGAGCGACTTCTGTATGTGCTCGAGATCCTCCGCGAACACGATCGGCGCGAGCACGCCGCTGCGAACGTCCGCCTGCATCTGCTGGATCAGCGGCAGCATCGACCCGAGCGCGTTGTTCAGATCATGGGACACGCTACGCGCAAGATCGGCCATCGCGTGCTTGCGCTCGGCCGTCATGACGCGAGCGCGGAGCGACTCGGTGCGGTGCAGGTTCTGAATGGCGATGGCGGCCTGCGATCGAAAGTGTTCGACCAGCTCGGCGTCGAATGGTTTGAGCTGTTCAGGGTAGCGCGCCGCGATCTTGAGGACGCCGACGAGACTGTCCCGCGTCACCAGCGGCGCACAGAGCATCGACGCTTCCCGAAGGTTCTCGCCTTCGGGGCCCCCGTCGCTGTTGTAGTCGAGCAACGACGCAAGCGCGCCGGCCGGCTGATCTCTCCACTCCCGCCAGCTGTCGCCGTGTCGATCGAAGCCGTACACCTGTTCCGACTGCAGCAGCGCGGCGGCGTCAGCCGTGATCGGTATCCTCAGCCCAATCCGCTCGCTCTTGGCCTTCGTCCACGCGATCTGTTCTGCCACCACGCGCAACGACGCCTCGTCCTCCTCCCGGATGAGGAGCGCCGACGAGTGATCGTAGAGGGTCAGCGATCGTATGCCGTCCATGATCTGGTAGAAAAGATCCTTGGGATGGATCTGCTCCATGATCTTCCTGTCGATCCGATCGCGCACGCCAAGGAGTCGATCGCGGTCGATCCGTTGAACGGCGGCTGACAGCACTGCTGCGATGCGCGCGATCAGGCGGCGATCCTCTCGATCGAATTCGTGGCCCGGAGCGACGAGCGCAATCGCGCCCCATGCACCGCCGCGCCGCCGGACCGATCCGATCAACATGTCGCGCTGAACCGGCGGATGTGTGTGGCGGATATAGCGCGTCAGCACGCCCAGATCCCAGTCCACCCGTCTTGGCAGCGTGAAGAGGAGGTCGGCTTCCGCGTGGCCCGCCCGGAGCGTTGCGATGCAGCCGTGCGTCGCCCGGAAGAACTCGCGCGTGTCGCGGAGCGCATGCCGCAGCGCCTTGTGCGGCTCGCCGGCGTCTTTCAGATGAGCGGACAGGCCGTCGATGAACTTCAGCGCGGCGAGCTCCCGCTGTACCGGCAACATGGCGCTTCAGGATGGTTCTCGAACCGGCCCGGGGTCAAGTGCGTGCCGGTCGGTCACCATAGCCATCGCCCTGGTCAGGTGATCATCAATGACGTGAACTCTCAACTGCCGACGCTCGATTCGACGCGCCTGCTCGCGCGGGCGGCGCTCGGCCGGGGCCGCGGTGGGCACCAATGCGCCAGCACGAGCGGTCACACCCGGCGAATGAGAGTCAATCCAGCGTAGACCCCCCCGCATCATCAGTCTTACGCGTTAGTCTGACGCGGTGCTCCTGCCGGGGATCGAGCGACACCGACGAGCGCAATCACCCACGCGGCCGCCAGCGCGAGCAGGCCGCCGCCGCCGATCGTGATTGCGGCGGACGGCGCCTGGCTCAGATCCAGGCCGGCGGAATTCACAACCGCGACCACCCCGGCGAACGCCGCGTAGCCAGCTGTGGCAAGAAGCACGACCTCCAGCTGCCGCCGCTCGTTCCAAGCCGTGAATGACAACAACCACGCCAGAAGCGGCAGCACCAGGATGGCGTGCATGGTCACCGCGTGGGTCGGCTTGAGCGTGCCGCCAGTGACATATGCCGCTTGGGAGTTCCCGGCAAACACGAGCAGCATACCCTTGGCGATCATCAAGGCTCCGACGCTGACCGCGCTGCACAGGGCGATAAAACCGGCCCGGATTGCGATCCGGAGACCAGCCGAGATTGTCGGGTTCGCTCGCAATGCGGCGAGGGTCAGCACCGCGATGATCACGACGAGGGCGACGCCGCCCGCTGCCAGCGTTCGCGCGACCAGTCCGTCGAAGGTTGTCTCCACGTTGTAGTGAGAGGGCACGCCCCGCCAGGCCTGGAGTGAGACCAGCGCAGTTTCGATCGCGCATGCGATCGTGAACAGGCTCAGCAGGATTACCCGCACGCGGGCGCCGAGCCGGAGGAAGGATGAGACCCAGGCGATCGTCATCAGGGTCAAGCCGAAAGACAGGCCGAAGGTCGTCGGTTTGCGCAGCGATAGCGGTCCCATCCATGTCCCGCCTCCCACTGTCAGGATCACCAGGTGAAGGAGGCCGCTGACCAGCAACAATGTCCCCATCAGATACGCCGTACGCTCAACCTTCCGGCCGTTGTCCCAGAACGACCAGAGCGAGCGGGCTATCTTGCCCAGCGGGACCTTCATCCGCATCGCCTCGAGAACAAACGGTGAGACCGACCCCGCTCTCCGGTAGGGAGCGGTCGCGTTCTCACCGCGGTGCAAACGCGGCCCGATTCAACGCCGCTTGCCGGCACGCTGGCGACTGGACCTTCTCGACGCGGTCTGGCGCCCGCGCGGCGTAAACGTGGCAGCGAACTGTGTGTGGATGGCAGGTCCGCGCAAATCTAACACGTCGAACGCGTGGGGTTCATGGAAAAGGATGGCTAACACATGCGGATTTCTACTACGGCTTCATCAGCGTGGCGCTCGCCTGGCAAGTGGCGTTCCTTGTGATCGCGAAGGACCCGGTGCGCTTTCGCCTGATGATGCTGCCTGCCATGGTCGAGAAATTCGGCTATGTTGCGACCCTCACTGTGCTGTACGGACAAGGACGCCTGGCCTTGGGCCAGTTCGCCGTGTGCGGTCCCGACTTCGTTCTCGGACTTCTCTTCGTTGCCTCGTTTCTTCGAACGTCGCAGGGGCGCTCATGACGGCGATCCCCGAAAGCGCGACCGAGCGCTGAGCCTCAGGCGTCGAGGACTGGATCGACACTCTTGCGACGTTCACGACGACGATCGTTCCTTCCCATCGCTCGTCACCAAATGCCACGCACCCGTCCGCTATCGCTCCGCAGGTCTCCCGCGACGCTGTGCTCGCGATTGGCATCCGTTGCGGCGATTTGACCTCGCGTTTGTACATCGGCAACACGGGCCGATGAAGATACGCATTGGAGGAAAACATCATGCAGCGATCTTTTGTGCGTATCTGTGTTGTGGTTGTGGGTGTCACCGCAGTGCCTCTCGACGCTCGGCCGGCCACCGAGAGTCCTCGCGCAGACTTCGGGATGTTCGTGGCCGACCAGCTGCGCGCGCGCGCCATGGAACTGTTCGGATTCCATCATCCGCTCGACGAAAGCGCAATCGGTCCGTTCGATGGTCCAAGCGTCGACGCGCTCGAGCTTGCAGGGGGGCTGAAAGCGACGTTGATCTCCAGCGCGGTGGAGAATGCGGCGGATCAGATCGCGATGTGGCCGGATGACGAGCATCCAACGCATCTGTTCGTCTGCGACGAAGAGACCTCGAATCCAGCCGTGCAGCGCGTCGATCTCAGCGAGCCGCCGAGTGCCAATGCGACGACGATTGTCACCGGTCTTGTGTCGTGCGACCCGGTTCGCCGCACACCCTGGGGCACGATTATCGTCGCCGAGGAAGCGGGAGCGACCGGTGGGTTGTACGAGATTCTCGATCCGATGCACGTCAACGCACCCATCAACGTCAGCGATCGGGCTCATGGCACGACCAGCGATCCCCTTCATCTGGTCAAGCGCCAGGCCGTCGGCAGCTTGTCGTTCGAGAGCGTCGCCATCAAGCACGACGGCACGATGATCTACGGTGATGAACTGGCGCCGAGCGGCGGAGCGGCCGGCGGCGGCCTCTACAAGTTCGTGCCGTCGGTGCCGTTTGCCGGCGGCGGTCCCGTCACGGTTCCCGCTCAGTCGCCTCTGGCGGCGGGCGCGATCTTTGGACTGCGCGTCGGCGCGGCGGGCTCGTCGAACTGGGGCCAGGGCGCCGAAATCGGGAAAGGGAGCTGGACGGCCGTCAACCTCGCCGGACTCAATGTCGTTGATGCCAGTGGCAACGTGATTTTGCGCAACGCTCAAGCTCTTCAAAGATTCACCGGCTACTATCGACCCGAGGACATGGACATCGATCCGATTGCTGCCGAAAAGGGCGTGTTCCGGGCGTGCTGGGCCAACACTGGCCGCGAGAGCCACTCGGGTGGGAGTACCGTCGAGAATAGCGCGCTGTACGGCGAAGTCATGTGCCTGACCGAAGAGCCTCCGAGCGCGGCGGTACCATCGCCGCCGACCGGGACGATCCCCAAGGTCGATCGCTTCATTGCTGGATCACCGCACGCCGCCATGTTCGACAACGTCGCGTTCCAGCCGCACACGGGGAACCTCGTCGTTCTCGAAGACGGACCGACCAGTATCGGGCTGCCGGACGGATCCACCCAACCGCGCGGCAACGATCTCTGGATGTGCCTGCCGGATGGCGACGATGACGACACGCAGTCGGACGGCTGTGTCCGCTTCGCGTCGCTGCGCGATACGACGTCGGAGCCGACCGGATTCATTTTCGTGGCTTCCGGCAAAGCGGCCTTCGTGCATCTGCAGCATCGGGAAGTCGATGCGGCCAACCATCGCGGGTCGCTGCTCATGATCTCAGGGTTCAAGGTGAAGGATAAGGATAAGGACTAGGAGCCGAGCCATCAGTTTTCCATGCTGTGGCGCGCCGCCGAGCCTCTCCATTCGCGCCAGGGGAGGGGCTCGGCACCGCGTAAGGCGCGGTGCATTTCTGGCGGCCGGACGCGACGTGCGCTACTCGGCAGGACATTCGACGCCGCGCACGTGAAGCGCCGAACGACGGGCGCTCCACGCGCTCTTACGTCGGCGCTGGAGTGGTACGGGAGGCGCTTCGCAACGGCGGAGCCAGAAGCGCTCGTTACTGACCAGCTCGGGCGATGTTGCTCATTAAATGCGCGACCTTCTGACGCTTCCCGCATTCGCGAGCGACGATCTGTTCCACGTCGTCGTCGAGTCACCGCGCGGATCCACGGTCAAATTGAAGTGGGACCCGGAGCTGGGCGCCATGTCCATCTCGCGTCCGCTCGCGCTCGGCCTCTCGTATCCGCACGACTGGGGGTTCGCACCCTCGACGAAGGGACCCGATGGAGATCCGCTCGACGCCCTCGTCTTCTGGGACGTCTCCAGCTTCCAGGCGTCGTCATTCCGTGCCGGGCGCTGGCCGTCGTGCAGCTCGAGCAGAAATCGCCAGGGCCATCCCGGCGAACGCGTGCGAAACGACCGCCTCGTGGCGGTGCCGGACACATATCGGCGCGCGTTCGCGCATTCGGTCGGCGCGCTGCCGCAGCGGGTGCGCGATGAGCTCGCGCACTTCTTCGTTGCGGCCACCGTATTCGAGGGCAAAGATCCGAAAATCCCTGGGTGGGACGGAGCCGACGCGGCGCTCTCGCTGATTCGTCAGACCGCGGCGCGGGTTGACGGCCGCAGGTGAGATGATATATCTCATCTAACGTCTCGTCCCGATCATGCAACACAGCGCGGCACACAAGACTCCAGACGATCAGTCCATCGCCTACATTTGCAGTGCCTGCGGAACCGAGTACCCTCCGTCGGATGGGCTCCCTCAGAGCTGCCTGATCTGCACGGATGACCGGCAGTTCGTGCCGCGCCTGGGTCAAGAGTGGACGACCCTTGCGGACCTTCGGAGACGGCGGCGCAATGCGTTTCAACGACTCGAGCCTGATCTCTTCGGCATCGGAACCACGCCGGAATTCGCGATCGGTCAGCGCGCACTTCTCGTGCGCACGCCCGCGGGCAACGTCCTCTGGGACTGCATAAGCCTTCTCGACGACGCCACGGTCGAGATCGTCAACGCGCTCGGCGGCATTCGCGCGATTGCCATTTCTCACCCGCACTACTACACCACCATGGTGCAATGGAGCCGTGCGTTCGGCGGCGCTCCGATCGTCCTTCACGCGCGCGATAGCCAATGGGTGATGCGACCAGATTCCGCCGTGACCTTCTGGAACGGTCGTATCCATGAACTCGTTCCCGGGATACGGCTCATCCACTGCGGCGGCCATTTCGCGGGGGGAACACTTCTTCTTTGGGAAGCTGGCGCGGAGGGTCGCGGCGCCCTGCTTACCGGGGACGTGCTTCAAGTAGTCCAGGACACTCGTTACGTCAGCTTCATGAGAAGCTACCCGAATCTCGTTCCGCTACCCGCCAGCGAAGTGCTGCGAATCGCCGAAGTGGTCGAAGCCCTCCGCTTCGATCGCATCTACGGAGCGTGGTGGGATCGCCACGTCGAACGCGACGCCCACAGAGCCGTTCAGGAATCGGCCCGGCGATATGTCACCTGGACCACTGCGCAGGGCAGCGTCGAGTGATTCACCAGCTCGCGAATGACCAGCCACACTTCCTCCGCGACTTCCGCGCCGTCACTGGCGCCGCGCCAGGGGACTGCTTGGGAACGCCGCGTACCTCAGAAGGCTCTTCAGCGTTTACCAAACCGCGCCGGCAGGCAGCTTCGACGGCTTCGGCTCGACTTGCGGCGCCCATTTTCGTGAAGAGCGTGTGCAGGTATGCCTCGACCTCACATTCCTGAATGAAGAGGCAAATCGCAATTTCATCGCTCGCTTTCCCGTTTGCCAACAGTTGAAGGGCCGCTCGTTCCCAGGGCGTGATTCTCAGCACAGGGTTCTTCCGCCTAGAATTTCGCGTTCAACGCCGAACACGGGTCAGCGTTCCAAGCCCGTCGGCCTGCAACCACTCCTTCAGATCAACAAGTTCGCTCGCCATTCCCGGACTCCTCGCATTAGTCCGCGCCAGTCCGCGCCGAGTGACGTGGGTCCCTTCTACACGATTCGTGTGACGTACGCGTGAACGGTGTGGTTCGATCGGAGTGGCGGCTAGAGGCGCGTGCACCCTCCAAATTTGTGCTTCAGCAGCAAATTTGTAGTGGCGCCGGCGTTCAGCCTCCAAGTTTTTGGTTGCGCGCCGCATGCCGATGGTTTGAGGCGGGAAACGATCGCGACTGCCTCTACAAACTCAGTACGATTCCACCATCCTCGGCAAGGAGTGCAATCGTGCGAACACGTATCTGGGCCCTCGTCGTTCTGTTGCTCGCGTTTGGGTCGGCTGCACACGCGCAGGAAGCATCCATCATCGGCACGGCGGTCGACGAAACCAGGGCGGTGCTGGCGGGCGTGAGCGTTATTGCGACCGATCAGGCCTCGGGCCGGCAGCTTTCCGCCATGACCAACGCAAGGGGCGAGTACCGGCTGCTCAACGTGCCGCCCGGCACGTACGCGCTGCAGGCGGAGATCGCCGGATTTGCGACGGTGATCCTGCTCGACATCGAGCTCCTCGTCGGGCAGAACGCCACGATCCCGCTCACCATGAAGCTCGCGCAAGTCACCGAGACGCTCACCGTCAACGCCGAGTCGCCGCTGGTCGATACGACCTCGTCGCAAGTGGCCGGCAACGTTGACAGGCGCCAGATGGAGGAGCTGCCGCTGCAGGGCCGCAACTGGATGGAGCTGTCGAAGCTGATCAAGGGCATCACGGCGAACGACGTTACCAATACGCCAGGCGTCAGCCGCGACGATGACTTCCAGCTGAACCTGGACGGCCAGCAGATCACGCAGAAGATCGCCGGGTCGGGCTTCGGGCAGCCGAAGTTCAGCCGCGAGTCGATCGCGGAGTTCCAGATCGTCACCAACATGTTCGACATCACGCAGGGCCGATCGGCCGGCATCCAGGTGCAGGCGATCTCGCGCTCTGGGACCAATAAGGTGGCCGGCAGCGCGTACGGCTTCTTCCGCGGCGACCATATGTTCGGCGCTGATCACTTCGCGACGAACGCGGCGGATCCCGTCGCCAACCGGGTCCTGCCGTATCAGAACCAGCAGGTCGGCGCTTCGCTGGGCGGGCCCATCGTGAAAGACGAGGTTCACTTCTTCGCGTCGTACGAGTACGAGCGCGAGCCGGGAACGATCGTCACCTCGCCGTCGGCGCTGCCGGGGCAGAGCTTTACGATTCCCTACAAGAACAACCAGAAGAGCCTGCTCGCGCGCGTCGACGACCAGATCACCGACAGTGAGCGCCTGACGATCCGCGGGTCGCGATGGGACTGGCAGAATCCGTTCGTGCTCACCGCCGGCGGCCATCCCTCGAACGCATCGGTGCAAACGAAGAACGCGACCAACATCGCCGCCATCTGGTCGAACGTGCTCAGCGACACGAAGGTCCTCGAAGTGCGCCTCGGCTACAACAACTTCGCGTGGACCAACAATCCTCAGCCCGGCCAGGACACGATCGAGTACGACTTCGTGGGCCTGACCATCGGCAAGCCGTACAATTTTCCGCAGTTGTTCTACCAGAACAACTTCGAGTCGCGCTACGACCTGAGCTGGCACAGAGGCACGCACGACGTGAAGGTGGGCGGCGAGTTCATCTACGTGCGGAATACCGGCACGTGGTACATCCAGCAGGTCGGCCGCATGCTGTTCAACTCGAACCCGGCCAATCTGAACGCGATTATCGCGGGAACCGAGCCTTCGTCGTGGAACATCGCCGCGATTCCCAGCTCCACCATCCGGGAGTTCGATCAGAACTTTCACCCAGGCGATTGGAGGATCAACATCCCGCGGCCGACCGGGGCGCTGTGGATTGGCGACCACTGGCACATCAGCAACGATCTCACGGTCAACTACGGGGTGCGCTGGGACGACGACTGGGGCGTGGCGTCACCGCCCGACGTTGTGACCAACAGCATCCTGCTCAACAACAACGCGGCCGCTTCGTCGGCCCGCATCCCCGGAATGGTGGGCACTGATTTCGGCTACAAGGACAACATCCGCGACCACCGGAACGTCGCGCCGCGGGGAGGCTTCACCTACAACGTTGGCGGGAACAATGATTTCGTGATCCGCGGCGGCACCGGTCTCTATTTCACGACGCCGGTGTCCAACATGACCTTCAGCCCGCAGATTTACAGCCAGATGGTCACGGCAGCGTTCTTGACGCCGGCCAGCGGGCGATGCGCTGACGGGTCGCTGTTCGTCACCAACCCGGCGTGCGGCGTGACGTCGTTCGATCAGGCCAGGGCCGTGGCGCCGGCGCAGTCGCCGCGCATCATCAGCCCCGACTACAAGAACCCGTTTACCTGGCAGAGCAGCATCGGCTTGCAGAAACAACTCAACAGCGTCACCGGCTTCGACGTCGACTTCACCCATTTCAATGAATATCGCGACACGCGCACCATCGATCCGAACCTGTTCTACAACCCGGCCACCGGGTACAGTGCAAGCCCCGCTGCGGTCAACGGGATCGCGAACCGTCCCAACACGGCCTATACGCAGGTTGCCTACTTCGTCAGCACGGGCCACCGTGACCAAACCCAGTTGTCGATGGCGCTGAATCGCCGCTTCAAGGACAACTTCCAGAGCGGCATCACCTACACCTACATGGTGTCGATGCACGACGACGGCAACATCGGCTACACGGCGCCGGGGCAGAACAACCAGTTCGACTACCTCGACGGCGAGTACGCGACGTCAACCGACTACCAGAAAAATACACTCCGCCTGTGGACACTCTACCGCTTGCCGTTTGGGGTGTCGGCCAGCGTCTCGTATTTCTACGGTTCGGGCAACCAGTTCGCGGCCGCGATCGCGGCGGCGGTCTACGGCAAGCCGGGCACCAACCGGCTGAACCTGACCGCCGGCGGCGCGCCGACCAACCCGATTGTCATCCCGGCGACGGCGACGCTCCTAAACGGCGACGTCATCGACATCGCGAGCCGGTTCAACGGACCGTCGACGATCAACTCGGGCGACACGATCGCGCGCAACGCGCTGCAAGGGCTGCCGCTTCACAAAGTGGACGTGCGGCTGACCAAGGACATCAAGCTGGTGGGCAGCGCGAAGATCGCGCTCATCGGCGAGGTGTACAACCTGTTCAACCACCATAACTACGGCAGCTACAACGTGAATCTGAGCTCGACCGCGCCGGCGACGACCGCCCTGTTCGGGCAGCCGCAGCAGAACACGGGCAACGCCTACGTGCCGCGGCAGGCGCAGTTCGCTTTCCGAGTCGGGTTTTAGGGGGAATCGGTGTCAGACACCGTGTCATCTCGACACGGTGTCTGACACCACCTGAGGTATTGGCAGCGGTCTCTCAAAGACGGCTGAGCAGGCGGTTATCGCGTATTTTGAGAACGCGCCGAACACGTTTGCCGATCTCGTCAGTGGTGACCCTGCAGACACCGCGATTCATCGGCCGCATGAGCCGCGTTCGATTACCGACGTCAGCGTTTGTGACGGGTGGGGAAATGATCGAATCGCCTTCGTTCAAGTGATCGTGTCTTTCGAAGCGCGGGACGAGGTTGGCTACCGTACATTTCTCGCTGCGCGGTTGCGCCTGTGGATGATCGTCCACGCGTGCTGATGCTTGGCGATTCGAATAACATCATTCCGGTGCTGCAACGTGAGGCACCGCCGTTTCATGACGCTCCCGCCGCGGTTCTTCAGCCCCCAATCATCGTGACGCCCGACAACCGCGCAACGGCCACTCGCATGCCACCGGCCTCGCGGCCGATGGTCTCGTGGAAAAATTCCGATGCGGCTTTCTCCTTGGTCGAATGGCAGTTTGGCCGAGGCACGGGCGAAGACTGGGAGGGCAGCGGGTTCTTATTCGTCCCCCCGAACGCCGGAACACACCGCGACCCGGCGTCGTTCACGATCCGCGCGCCATTTGGCGTGGGCCGACAGCCGCATCGGTGGCGGATCTGGGCGGTCAGCGCTCGCGGTGCCGTTGCGCGCAGCGAGTGGCGAACTCTCTTCTATACGAATTGATCGCCATGCTGCAGTGCACCGGCAGCAGCTCGCCGGCAGTCGCTGTGCGTTTCCGAGTACTCCTCGCCAGATCGGCGTTTATGCAGTCGACCGGGCAACGCGCGCCCGTATTACCCGAGCAGATCGCGCTTCGTGACGCGGCGATCCCGATCCTGTCCGACCGCGCCTGTCGCAAGCGGCCACAGATCGTTGACGCTGCGCGAATGGGGACGGCTGTGGCCGTTCATGGAATCCGAGTCGACAGACGCGCTGTGACGTACCTCGTCGACGCCAACATCCTGAGTGAGCCTACGAAGTCGTCGCCGAACGGAAGGGTCGTCCAGTGGCTCCGTCACCACGAGCGCGACATCGTCGTCGATCCCGTCATTCTCGGTGAAGTTCGGTCTGGCATTCTCCTTCTACCGAAGGGAAAACGCCGAGCCAGGCTCGAGCGGTGGTTCGACGCTGGCGTGCAGCGCCTTCACTGCCTGCCGTGGGAAGCGGAGACGGGTTTAAGGTGGGCCGAGCTGCTCGCCCGTCTTCGCACCTCCGGCCGTGCCATGCCCATCAAAGACAGCCTCATCGCTGCGACGGCTCTCGTCCACGGGCTGTTCGTGGCCACGCGCAATCGCTCCAACTTCGAGAAGGCAGGCGTCAAGATCGTCGATCCATCTGCTGCGGGATGACGCCAGCTCGTTATTCTGGTCGACTGAGGCACCCTTTCCACTTGCCAGACTAGGAGAGGCGCACTACTATCCCTAGGGAGACTAGGAGTCGA
>WNEY01000173.1_pt1 | contig 34774 bp, 28 predicted proteins | sample 5400531 | NCBI WGS metagenome assembly WNEY01 (sample SAMN13153338, study PRJNA577476) | soil metagenome | isolation source: 200 cm saprolite under Douglas fir tree site 1 | place: USA:California | collected 2015-04-18 | reverse complement strand
GTGATGACGTCCCAGGGGATGTGATAGCGGTTCGCGAAATCCTTCACGTCCTCGGTGTACTGCGTTGTCCCCGGCATGTTGTGCGGCACGACGCCTTTCGGCCGGTCGACTTCCTCCACCACGTTGCACGGGTAGGGCGTGATGTTCTGGTGCGCGTCGATCTGGTATTCCGTGCTGCGAATCAGCGGCTCGGTCAGATACACGGGATCGTTCTCGACAAGGATGAACGTCAGGTAGTTGCCCCGCCGGATCAGGTAGCTGTTCACCGTGATCTGATCGCTGTGGAACACGCCGTCACGCTTCAAGTACTCCTCCTTGATGTGCGTCGTCGTGATCTTCAGCATGTCCCCGATCCATTCGCCGGTGGAAAAGCCGCCCCAGGTGTGCGGCGCGTTTTTCGACGGGTGCGGCCGGCCGTCCATGTAGATGGCCTTGTCGATCGAGCGGAGCCACTCCATGTGCCAGGCCGTCGTTTCGCGCGAGACCGGATCGACCTCCTTCGAGATGCGCAGCTGCGACGGCCCGCGCGAGATGTACGACGCCGCGTGGGGCCGGCACTGCCATTCCGGCAGCGTCTGGACCGACGCGACCCAGGCCATCGCCCGGAGCCGCGCCGCCTCGTTCATCGGAATGCCGACCCAGTCGCCGAGCTCGGTGTTGCCGGTGTTGTCCTCTTCGCGGACCGGCGTCCACTCGCCCGAGAGATCGACGCCGCCGACGCCCGACGTGCCAGCACCTTCCGGGTACTGCTGGGCACGCGCCGGCACTCGGGCGAGTGTCGCGGCGAGCGCAACGGCGAGGACGATCGCGAGACTGATGCGCCTCATTCGGTACCCCACGTGAACGGAGGTGACGGAGGGAACGGACGCAGAGCAGCAGAGAAGAGAAGCAGAGGAAGAACAGAGAAGAATGTTTCTCCTCCGTTGTTGTCTCCGTTGCCTCGCTTCTCTATGTGATCCCGTTCCCTCCGTACTCTCCGTTCCCTAAAAGACGTACTTCAGCCCGAACTGCAGAAACCGCGGATCGCCCGCCGCCAGAATCTGTCCGAAGGTCGCGCCGCTCAGCGCCAGGTTCGGCGCGCCGCCCGGCTGCGCCTGCCCCGGCTGCAGCCATTGGAACCAGTTCAGCGCGTTGAACGCTTCGGCCCGGAACTCGATTATTTGCGAGCCGCCTACACGGAACGCTCGGGTGAGCGAGAGATCGATGCTCTTGCTGCCGATGCCCTCGATGCTGTTGCGCTCCATCGTGCCCAGGGTGGCGAAGCCCGGCTGCGCGAATGCGGCCGAGAGCAGGAACCGGCGGCCGCCGGTCACCGGATCGATGCTGTTGTCGGCGTACATGTTGTCGGATACCTGGTTGACGCGCTGTGTGCCCGCCTGCCCGTTCAGCGCGCGATCCGACCCTGGCGTGATGGTCAGGAACGGAGCCGACAATCCGCGGAAGCTGCCGAACAGCCGCCAGCCGGACGCCACCGCGCGCAGCGTGCGCCCCGCGAACTGCGGCGTTTCGGCGCCGGCGGTGAGCGTGAACACGTGCCGGCGATCGGAAGTGCAGTTCCCATCGTCGAGACGAGGGTTGTTCGGATCGTTGTAGCCGGTGCCCAGGTTCGCCGTGCCGCCGCCGCTCCCGTCCGGCGACCCGAAGCAGTGAGACAGCGTGTAGTTGGCGTTCACCGTGAGCCCCCGCGCGGCGCGTCGTCCAAGCGTCAACAGCATGCCGTTGTAGTGCTGCGTCCCATCGGTCACGTACGCATCCAGCGCGCCGTAATACTGCCCCGCGCCGGGATTCGCCAGATAGATCGGACGGCGCTGGTTCACGAATTGCGTCATGCAGGTCTGGAACGCAGCCGCCGCGCCGGTCGGATTGCAGGTGCCGTTCGGGAGGATGTTGCCGTTCACGTCTCTCGCGACCGTCACCGTTGGATTCGCGTTATTGAGCGGCGTCGACTCGAGGATGTTCGAGGTGTGGCTGCCGACGTAGCCGGCCGAGACGACCCAGCTCGTTGAAAGCTGCCGCTCGACCGTGATGTTCCACAAATCGACGTACGGCGTTTTCATGTCGTAGTTCAGGCTGAGGTACGGCCCGAACGTCGTGAACACCACGTCGGGGCTGGCCGTCGGCGTCGGGAAGATGTTCGGCTGCGTCGCACCGACGAACGGATTGTCCAACCCGCCCGGCGGGTTGTTGACGCGGATCTCGTCGCCCCACGGCGGCGCATTCGATGTGTTGAGGTGAAACTGCCCGTTCACGAAGTCGAACGATCGCCCGTACGAGGCGCGAACCGAGGTCCTTCCGCCTCCGGTCGGATCCCATGCGAGACCCACACGGGGACCGATGTTGGTCCAGACGGGGTTCTGGCCCGCCTGCGTCGGGAATCCGGCGTCGCCCGGGTAATACAAGCCGGCCGGCGCATTCTTGTACACCGTACTCTTGACGCCCTGCTGGAAGCGGGCGAAGTCGAAGTTGTAGACGGCGTTGTTGGTGATCTGCTGCGGGAGAAACGGCTCCCATCGCAAGCCGTAATTGACCGTCACGCGCGGCGAGGCGCGCCAGGTGTCCTGCGCGTAGAACGCCACGTAGGTCTGCTTCATCTCGAGGAAGTTCGGCGCCGACTGCTGCAGGCCGATGGCCCCTGACAATCTGCCGGTCAGAAAATCTCCCAGCGCCAGGCCGGTCACCGTGTTGCCGACGGTCAACTGGCCGGGCGACCGCACGTTCGCCGTCGAGAACGAGGTCCAGTGCGCCCAGTTGCCGCCGACGACGAACTGGTGGGCGCCGCGGATCAGCGTCAGGTCGTCGCTGAGCTGATAGGTATTGGTGTTGAACCGCGCTTCGTTCTCGGTGCCACCGCCGATCTGGAACCCGTTCGGGGTCACGTTCAGCAACAGGTACTTCGGCATGTAGTCGTAGATGTTGATGCCCACATCCTGGGCGCCGAAGAAATCCGAGTTCGTCCGGTGAATCGACGTCCGGTTGAACGCGAAGCGGGCCGCGTTCACGGCGGTCGAACTGAGCACGTAATTGTGACCGCCCGTCACCGACTGCGCGAGGTTGTCGCGTCCGCCCTGCCGGGTCGTCAGAAGATTGCCGCCCGATGTTTCGTAGGGCGGCTGCTGGAAGAATTTCGTCGCGATGTACCGTCCGAAGAGCGACTGGCGCGCGCTCCATTGATAATCGAGCTTGCCCACCATCTGCGATTCGTCGGTGTTGGTCGGCAGCGTGTATTGCACGAGGCCGCAGGCGTCGTCGGCCTTCGGCAGCCTGGCGCTGATCGCCAGCGCGGCCGGGCTGAACAGCCGTGGATCGATCCGATTGTCGCTGAACGGCGCGTTGAGCGTGACCTGGCGTCCGCCGTTGCATGCCGGCGAGGCAAAGGCGGTGAAATCTCCCGCCAGCATCTGCGCGGTCGGCACGAACGCACGGTTATCGCTCGGAAGCTGCCGGCTGTTGGTGCCTTGATACCCGCCGAAGAAGAACACTCTGTCGGTCCGGATCGGACCGCCGAACGTCCCGCCGTACTGGTTACGTTTCAGCCCGTCGTCTTTTCGCGTGCCGTCGGCGTTTTTGGCGTTGAACGGATTGGTCGCGTTGACGCTGTGATGGCGAAAAAACTCGAACAGATCGCCGTGAAGCTGGTTCGTGCCCGATTTGGTGACCGCGTTCACCGCGGCGCCCGAGTGCATGCCGTTCTGCGCCGTCAGCGCGCTCGTCTCCACCTTGAACTCCTGCAGCGCGTCCGGGAACGGCAGCGGCAGGTTCAGGTTGTCGTAGGGGTTGTTGTGCGTCGCGCCGTCGAGCAGATAGGCCACGCCGTAGGACTGCCCGCCCGCAATCGAATACGCCAGCCCGCCCTGCGTGCCGCCGAAGCTGCGGCTCGTCGCGTTCAGCTGCGGCTGCGGGACCGCGGCCGGCAGGTACTGCAGCAGATCGGCCGGATTGCGGCCGTTCAGCGGCAGCTCCTGGATGCGCTTGTTGTCCATCACCTGGCCGACGCCCATGTTGCGCGTCTCGATCAGTGGCGACTCGGCCTGCACCAGCACCGTCTCTTCCACCGCGCCCAGCGACAGCTCGATGTTGATCGTCGGGCTGCTGTTGACCTGCAGCACGATGCCGGTCCGCGAATAGGACTTGAAGCCCTGCAGGTTGACATCCAGCTTGTGCGGGCCGATTGGCAGGTTCGTGAGCGTGTACGCGCCCGCGCCGTCGGTGATGACCGTGCGCTTGAACCCCGTCTCGGTCTGCGTCGCGGTGACGTCAGCGCCCGGCAGGACGCCGCCGCTCAAGTCTTTCACTGTGCCGCTGATCTGTGCCGTCGCGCCGGCTTGCGCATTGACGCTCGCGCTGGTGAGAAGAAGGAGGAGGACGCTGCCGAGCAGCCGGCGCAGAACACGCTTCATCAGACCCTCCTGAGCGGGCATGTCTCCGGTATCACGCTAAAAAGCGCCGCGATGGCCGGGAGTATACCAGCCGGTTCCCCCTCATCAAACATTCTGATATCGCACTTCGGGCTCACGGGACGGCAGAACAATTCCTTGGAGGTGGCGTTTCTTCTCGCTCCGGAAAAATGTTCCGCCGTCGGCTCTCCGCGTCTTGAAGTAGGGCGTCAGCACCTCGAGCGTGTGCGCCATCCCCACCGCGATGTGCTGCCGCATCGCTTCGGCCGCCTCCTTGGCGCGACCGGTCGTCAGCGCGTCGAGCAGATCGCGATGACGGCGCGGGGGATCGTCCGGCAGCGGCTGGCGCAGCAGGCAGAACCAGATCGAGGCGAGCGCGTGGGTTTTCTCAATGGCGTCGCACAGCATCGGACAGCGCGCGCATTCGGCGATGCGCCGGTGCAGTTTGTGATGGAGCACGGTGTAGAGCCGGCGGTCGGGCTGCTTCGCCACGGCGTCCACGCGCGCCGCGAGCCTGCGGAGTTCGCCGCGTTCGGCGGCGGTCGCCGCCCGCGTGAACAGCATCGCCGCCTGCACTTCGAGCGCTTCGCGCACAGTGAAATGCCCGACGACGTCCTCGCGCGACGGGATGCGGACGCGCGTGCCGGCACGAGGGCGGCTCTCGAGCAGCCCTTCCACCTCGAGCCGGAGCAGCGCTTCGGAGACCGGCAGGAAGCTCATGCCGAGCTCTGCCGCGAGCTTCCGCCGCGAGATCGTCTGTCCGAGCACGAGCTCGCCGCGAAGAATCCGCTGCCTGACGACACCGTACGCTTCGGCCGCAAGGCTCGGCGTCTGCGCATAGTCTTTCATCAGCATTCTCCTTGTGCCTCTTGCTGCCTCGCGTACTGAGTCGCGCGGCGACCTCGCAGAGGTCGCCCGAATCCCGCGTCCGCGAATCCCGAATCCCGAATCCCTATTGAGCCTGCCGAGCCGCGGCGACTGCGAGGCGCTCCTCGCGGTACGGATCGTTCACCGCCCGGCACTCGCCGTTGAAGATCATCGTCGCGCGCTTGTCCGCCGTGAAGGGCTCCCACTTCGGCAGCCCCTTGTGGTTGGGATTGCCCGTGCGCGCGAACGCCACCCAGGCGCCGCTCATCTTGTCCGCGAGCGCGTAGCGATCCTGGCCGTCGCCCACGACGGATTTGGACAGATCGACGTTCTCGAAGACGAACGGGATGTCCATGCAGTGCATGGCGCGGAGGCGCCCGCCGCTCACGGGCGAGTACCACTGGAAGCGGTACATGTAGACGGGCGCTTTCCCGAGCGCCGCCTTCCGCTCCGCTTCGGTATCGGTGCCGCTGCGGAACTGCGAGGCGTCGGTCTCGATGATCAGCGCGAGATCCAGGTTGGTCGCCTTCGCGCGCCCTTTCCTGTAGATCGCCACCACCTTCTCGGCCTGCGCGTCATCTGTGCGCAGCGTCCGCTTGACGCGCTCGCGCAGCGCGGCGTCATCGGCTGGAACGGTGTAGTCGGTGTTCACATTCCACGTGACTTCGGTCTCCGTCGAACCGATGAGCAGGGGAATGTTCGCCGACAAGGTCGTCGCGGTCGGCGTGAAGACGTCGTGCGGCAGCGATCTGCCGTCGACCACCGGCGAGGCCGCAAACCCGCCGCCCGGACCGCCGCGGCCGCCGCCTCGTCCGCCGCGCGCGCCGCCGGCCTGCGCCGGATTCGTCGCGGGAGTCGCGTTGCGCGCCTGCAGCGCGCCGACCAGCTGCTCCATCGGCAGCTTCTGCAGATCATCGACCTGATGGGCCTTCAGGCCGAGCCGCACCATGAACGCCTCGGCGTTCTGCGTCGCCACGCTTGCAGGCATGCTGCTGAGCGCCGCGCCACTCTGGGCGACGGCGCGATGGAAGAGCCCCTGCGCCGCCGGCATCCCGAGGAGCGTGCTCACCTTTCCCGCGCCGCCCGACTGGCCGAAGATCGTCACGCTGCCGGGATCGCCGCCGAAGCTTGCGATGTTGTCACGTACCCACTCGAGGCCCGCGATGATGTCTTTCATGCCGGCGTTGCTCGCGTCTGCGTATTTTTCGCCGCCGAGCTCGGCGAGATACGTGAAGCCGAACGCATTCAACCGGTGCGTGATCCCGACGACGACCACGTCGTGCTTGCGCGCGAGGTTCGTGCCGTCGTAGGGAATCATCCCGGGCGAGCCGACGCCATAGCCGCCGCCATGCAGCCACACCATTACCGGCCGCTTGGCGCCCGCGCCGGTACCCGGCGTCCAGACGTTCAGGTTCAGGCAGTCTTCACCCATGGGCTCGCGCCGGTTCAGCGGTTCCCATTCCTGGACGAGCACCGAGTCGACCAGCGGCGAACGGTGCCCGAGCTCGAACGCGTCGAAGACGCCGCGCCATGGCAGCGGCTTGAGCGGCGGCAGGAAACGTCGAGCTCCGGCCGTCGAGGCTCCATACGGCACGCCTTTGAACGCGTGCACCACGGAGTCGGTGAGGAGGCCGCGGACTCTTCCGGCGGTCGTCGTCACGGTCGCGCCCGGTGTGCCTTTGGATGGTCCAGCCCAGAGCGCGGGCAGGTCGAGGAACAGGCCGGCCGCTGCGACGGCGCCCGTTCCCATGAAAGCTCGCCGGTTCATGCTCGCCTCCAAGATCCTCAAATCCTCAAATCGGCGGACTACTATATCAGTTCGGCCAATCTAAATTGAGGCCGAGCCACCACGTGTGTGAGGATATCATCCAACTGATCATGAACCCTCGAGCCATCGCATGCGCCGCCGCCCTCGCCGTCTCCGTTTCGTGTTCGCCCTCCTCACGCGCTTTCGAGACGAAGCTCGCGATCCAGCCGCTGAATCTGCCGGTAGCGGCTGGTAGCGCAATGCCGCAGCTGAGCGTGACCGGCGAGCACGCGATCGTGAGCTGGATCGAGACCGCTGCGATCGAGAACGCAGGCTCACGCGCGACGCTGAAGTTCGCGGAGCGCACGCCGTCGGGCTGGTCCGATGCGCGCACGGTTGCATCCGGCACCGACTGGTTCGTCAACTGGGCCGACGTGCCGTCGGTCGTCCGCCTGGCCGACGACACGCTTGCCGCCCACTGGCTGCAAACGACCGACGCGGCGAACGAAGCATACGACTTGCGCCTGTCGTTCTCGAGGGACGGAGGCCGCACGTGGACGCCGCCGGTCTCGCCGCACCACGACGGGACGAAAACGCAGCACGGGTTCGCCTCGCTGTTCCAGATGCCTGGCGCGGGGCTCGGGATCATCTGGCTCGACGGGCGCGCGTTGGAGCTCGACAAGAAAAGCGGGAGCGACAACATGAGCGTCCGCGCAGCGTTCTTCGACCGCGCAGGCGGCCAGGTGTCCGAATCGCTCGTCGACGATCGCGCGTGTGATTGCTGTCCGACCGCAGTCGCCATCACCGATGATGGGCCTATTGCCGCTTATCGCGACCGCAGCGCGGGCGAGGTTCGAGACATCGCGACGTCGCGGTTCGCCAGCGGCGCGTGGGCGGCGCCGGTGCCGGTCCACGCCGACGGGTGGACGATCACGGCCTGCCCGGTGAACGGTCCAGCCATCAGCGCGCGGGGCCGGCAGGTGGCCGTCGCGTGGATGACCGCGCGGGACGATCAGGGTCGAGCATTCGCCGCCTTTTCGCGCGACGCCGGCGCGACCTTTGGCGCGCCGATCCGGCTGGACGATGTCGGCTCGCTCGGCCGCGTCGGGGTGGAGCTCGCCGACGACGGCTCGGCGTTTGCATCGTGGATTGAGTTCGCGGATGGTCGCGGACAGTTTCGCATCCGCCGGGTCGATGCGTCCGGCCGGCGCGGACCGGCGCAGACGGTGGCTGGGATCGAAAGCGATCGGGCGAGCGGGTACCCGCGACTCGCGCGCCGGGGCGAGGAACTGCTGCTGGCCTGGACGGAACCCGCCGCGGGACAATCGCGCGTGCGCACGGCCGCGGCGCCGGTACGCTGAGGACAGCTCCGCCTCAGGCGAGCATTTTCATGAGTCGCGAAGCTGAGTCTCGTGGGAGGAAGCGGTTCTCGACCGCTCGGATTTACCTAGGCCAGCTTGACGTTCTCGCCCCGTGGACCCTTCGGTCCCTGTCCTTTGTCGAATGTGACGGCCTGCCCTTCGCGCAGTTGGTCGAAAGGTGTCTGACAGCTGGACTGGTGGAAGAAGTACTCGCTGCCGTCGCTCGCCGCAATGAACCCGAACCCCTTGTCGTGAACTAGTCGCTTGATCGTGCCGTTCGAAGTCGCCATGTCGTCTCCTGTCAACTAGCGCTGACACCCAGCGCCACCCGTAATGATACCGGTTCCGCGGGCCGATCCCTCGATATAATGTCCGCGGACCCTGGGATCCCTCGTATCCGGTCTTATCGGACGAAAGGATGCTCTTATGCAGCGTGCGGCTCTGCTGCTGAGTTGCCTGGCGTGTGCGGTCCTCGCGTCGGCCGTCGCCAGGGCGGCTCCTGCCGGCTCGACGCTGGCCCCGACGTTCACCCGGGACGTTGCACCAATTCTTTACAACAATTGTGTAAGTTGCCATCGGCCCGGCGAGGTCGCGCCGATGTCGCTGGTCTCGTATGACGAGGTCCGGCCGTGGGCGAAGTCGATTCGCCTGAAGGTCGCGAGCCGCGAGATGCCGCCATGGGGCGCCGATCCGCAATACGGGAAGTTCAAGGACGACCGCAGCCTCACCGCGGCGCAGATCGAGACGATCGCCAAATGGGTCGACGCCGGCGCGCCGCGGGGCGACGCCGCCGATCTCCCGCGCCTGCCGACCTTCGCCGCCGGATGGTCGCATGGCGAGCCGGACGTCGTGATCGACATGCCGGTGGACTTCGCGATTCCCGCGGAAGGCGAGGTGCCGGTCACCGATTTCTTCGTGCGGGCGCCATTCACGCAGGACGTGTATGTGAAGGCGTTAGAAGTCCGCCCTGGCACCGCCGGTGTGATTCACCATGCGGGACTCTACGTCATCGACAGGCTGCCGGAAGGCGCGACGCTGGTGAACGGGCGCATCCTCGACGCCAGCGGCAAGGAGATGTCGCGCAACCAGGTGGCGCGCGCCAACGGCGGCACGAGCACGCAGGAAATCCAGAAGCTGCTGTCTTACGTGCCCGGCCGCGGGTACGAGGAATACCAGGGCGACGCCGGTCAGTTGATCAAGGCCGGCTCGTTCATCGATTTCTACATGCACTACACGCCGACTGGCGCGCCGACCAGGGATCGATCGCGGCTCGGGCTCTATTTCGCGAAGCACGGGCAGCAGGTGGGGCACCAGATTTACCATTCGTTCGGCGCCGCCGGCCCGACGTCCTACATCGTCAAGGGCAAGGAGTACACGCCGCAGCGGCGCGCCGAAGGCGACGAGGGCAGCGTGAACCTGCCGAACATCCCGCCGTACGCGGAGAACTTCAAGGTCATCAGCGTGCATTCGATCAAGGAGCCCGTCACGCTGTACGGACTCACGCCGCATCTGCACCTGCGCGGCAAGAGCATGAAGTACACGCTGACGTGGCCCGACGGCCGCGACGAGGTGCTGCTCGACGTCCCGAAGTACGACTTCAACTGGCAGCTGTACTACGAGCTCGAGACGCCAAAGAAGATTCCGGCCGGCAGCAAGGTCACCGTCGTCACGCTCTTCGACAATTCGCCAAAGAACCTCTACAACCCGGCGCCGGAAAAAGAAGTGTTCTGGTCCGAGCAGAGCTGGGACGAAATGTACGCGCCGCAGGCGAGGATCACGGTCGACAGCCGTAGTCTGCCAAAACGGTAGTTGGTGAATTGGTGATTTGGTGATTTGGTGATTTGAATTCACCAAGTCGCCAACTCACCAATTCGCGAATTTCTGGATCGGGTTCATGTCTGACATTGTCTATACCTCCCGTGTGCACATCGAGCGAATAAAGGGGCCACTGCGACGCGCCCGGCTGCCGGGTGAGTCGCAGCCGGTCGTCTTCAGCGTGCATGGCGCAATCGCCGCGCACTACAAAGTCGACCCGGCCGCAATCGCGGAATCGCACGCCGCGACCCTGGACTACGTCGTCGCCGCGACCGCCGGTTGAATGCTCGGCACGTTTGGTGGCGCGCTGGAAGCGCGCAAGATCGACGCAAGTGGCGGGAAGCTGACGGCAGACGTCACCGGTGAAGTCGAAACCGAGGATGGTGTGCTGGTGATTCGCCGGATTCACGTCGACCTGCGGCTCGCCGCCCCCGAAGAGGTGCGGGAGACAGTCGAGCGCGTCCACGGGATGTATGCGATGCGCTGCCCGCTCTATCGCACGCTGCACACTGCCATCGCGCTGACGTCTACGTACGAGCTGGTCTAGGGCAACCCTGTCAGCGTCGCCGAAGGACGCACGAAGGACGACCCATTCAGGGTCGCCGAACCCCATTGGCTTCCATATGATGCTCACATCTTGACAATCAAGATGTACTGGGCTAACCTCCCCCCGCAACCTCGGACCTGGAGTCTCCATGGACCCGCCGAACACCGACGTCATTCAAGGCACGCTGGATCTGCTGATCCTCAAGACGCTCAGCCTCGAGCCGATGCACGGCTTCGGCATAGCCCGCCGCGTCGAGCAGATGTCACGAGGGGTCTTCAAGGTCAATCCAGGCTCGCTCCTGACCGCGCTCCAGCGACTCGAGCGGGCCGGGTGGCTCGACGCCGAGTGGCGCCGGACCGAGAACTCACGGCGCGCGAGGTTCTATACGCTTACACGCTCGGGACGGAAACAATTCGAGCTCGAGGCCGCGGACTGGGCGCGCCGCGTGTCGGCCGTCGCGCGCCTGCTCAAAGCCGAGGGTTGAGCGCATGTCGCTCTGGCGCCAGCTCACGCGCGGTCTTCGCACGCTCGCCAATCGCTCAGCCGCCGACCAGGACGTGGCCGACGAGGTGCAGGACTACCTCGAGCAGGCGATCGCGGAGCGCCTCGCGCGCGGACTCCCGCCGAATGAAGCGCTCCGCGCCGCACGACTGGAGCTCGGCAGCGTGATGCACGTCACGGAGCAGGTGCGCGGGTACGGCTGGGAGACCGCCGTCGTCACGGTGCTCACCGATCTGCGCTACGCCGCGCGCGGCCTGCGCGCCGCGCCGGGCTTCACGGCGATCACGGTACTCACCCTGGCGCTCGGCATGGGCGCCACGACGGCGATCTTCAGCGCAGTGAACCCGATCCTCTTCGAGCCGCTGTCGTACCCGAGCTCCGGCCGGATCATGACGATTGCGGAGATTCGCGGCGACGGCGGGCGCAACGGTGGAACGTTCGCCATGTTTCGCGAGCTCGTCGAACGGGCTCGTTCCTTCGACGCCGTCGCGGTGCTCAAGCCCTGGCAGCCGACGCTCGCCGGAGCGGCCGAGCCGGAGCGGCTCGACGGGCAGCGCGTCAGCGCGAGCTACTTCCGCGTCCTGGGCGTGTCGCCGATCCTCGGCAGAGACTTCCTGCAATCCGACGATCGGCCCAATGGGGCCAACGTGGTCATCCTCAGCGACGCGCTCTGGCGGCGGCGGTTCGGCGGCGACCCCGCGATCATCGGGCGCGCGATCACCCTCGACGACAACAGCTATTCGGTCGCGGGCGTCATGCCGGGCGGCTTTGAGAATGTGCTGGCTCCCGCCGCCGAGTTGTGGGCGCCGCTGCAGTACGAGATGTCGGAGGGACGGGCGTGGGGACATCACCTGCGCACCGTGGGACGGCTCCGGCCAGGGGTCAACGCGAATCAAGCGGCGCGAGAGGTCAATGGGCTCGGAAACGCCCTGATACAGCAGCATCCGGACGCGTATGGCCCCACCGACTTCAGGGTCGCTTCACTGCACGACGACCTCACTCGCGGCGTCAAGCCGGCGCTCCTCGTCATCTTTGGCGCGGTCAGCCTGGTGCTCGTCATCGCATGCGTGAACGTGACGAACTTGTTGCTCGCCCGCGGTGTCCACCGGCGCGCCGAGTTCGCGCTGCGTGCCGCGCTCGGCGCCGGCCGCAGTCGGCTCATCCGGCAACTGCTCACCGAGAACCTGCTCCTCGCCGCCATGGGCGGCGGCGTCGGCATGGCCGTGGCGATGCTCGGCGTGCGCGCGCTCGTGGCGCTCAGCCCACCGGGCCTGCCGCGCGCCGGCGCAATCGGCGTCGATGGCGCGGTGTTCGGATTCGGATGGGGCATCACGGCGCTGATCGGTCTGGCTTGCGGGTTGACGCCTGCGCTGCAGGCGGCGCGCAGCGATCCGCACCAGGACCTGCAGCATGGCTCGCGACACGCGACCGGCGGACACCGGCGCATCCGCGGCGCGCTCGTCATCGCGGAGGTGGCGCTTGCGCTCGTGCTGCTCGTCAGCTCCGGACTGCTGCTCCGGAGCCTCGAGCGGCTGCTCGCGGTCCCGGCGGGCTTCGACTCGTCGCGGCTGCTCACGATGCAGGTGCAGATCGTCGGTCACAGATTCGACGAGGCCGGCGCCACCTATCGGTTCTTCGACGCGGCGCTCGAGGCGGTCCGGCGCGTACCGGGCGTCGCGGCCGCCGCGCTCACGAGCCAGTTGCCGCTGAGCGGCGACATGGACGAGTACGGCGCGCATTTCGAGGCGAGCCCGATCGAGCCCGCCCAGAGTTACAGCGTGTTCCGCTACGCTGTCAGCCCCGGCTACATCGAGACGATGCGCATGCCGATCCGGCGCGGCAGATTGCTCGACGAGCACGATCGCTCAGGCGCTCCGCTCGTCGCGCTCATCAGCGAATCGCTGGCCAGACACAGGTTTCCGACACAGTCTCCGATCGGTCAGCGGCTGCGCGTCGGCCCGATGGATGGACCGCCCTACACGATCGTCGGCGTGGTGGGCGACGTGAAACAGATGTCACTGGCGCTGAGCGAATCGGATGCCGTCTACATCACCGCCAGCTCTCCCGCGGCAACGATTCGCTCCGGCCCGTGGCGCTTCGCTGACCGCGTGATGTCGCTCGTCGTCCGCGCGCGCGGCGACGCCGCCGCACTCGCGCCGGCCATTCGCCAGGCGGTCTGGTCGGTCGACAAAGACCAGCCGGTCGTGCGTGTCGCGACGCTGGACGACCTCGTCGCCGCCTCGGCCGCGGAGCGACGCTTCGCGCTGATTGCGTTCGAAGCGTTCGCGCTCGCGGCACTGGTGCTTGCGGGCGCCGGCATCTACGGCGTGCTCGCCGGCAGCGTAGCCGAGCGCACGCGCGAGATCGGGGTACGCTCGGCGCTGGGCGCATCGCGCGGGAGCATTCTGGCCCTGGTGGCTCGTCAGGGAACGATGCTCATCGGGCTCGGCGTCGCGATCGGTCTGGGCGGTGCGGTGGCGGCGAGTCAGGCCGTAGCCGCAATGCTGTTCGGCGTGTCGCGCCTCGACCCGGTCACGTATGTCGGTGTCGTCGCGCTGCTGGCCGTCGTGTCGGTGATTGCGTGCGGGGTGCCGGCCTGCCGTGCGGTGCGGGTCGATCCGGCGAGTACGTTGCGGGCCGAGTGATCGGGGCGCGGTAGCTCCCTACGCCGCGCCATTGCCACTCACGTGTAACCGCGGCGTGCGCACAGATCGCGGAGGGATATAGACTTCTCTGCGTGCTCAGCACTCTCGGCGGCTCATCTCTCGCCGTCCGGAGCATGCTGCCACTCGTGCGGGCCGGATCGTGAGCGCCACTGCGATTCGGCTGGAGCATCTCGGAAAGCGATACGGCCGAGTCACCGCCTTGAAGGACGTGTCCTTCGATGTCCAGCCAGGTGAAGTATTCGGTTTCCTCGGGCTGAACGGCGCCGGCAAGACCACGACGATCCGCATCCTGCTCGATCTGGTGCGCCCGACCAGCGGCCGCGCTTCCGTCTTCGATGCCGATTGCCAGACGCGCGGTCTCGACGTGCGGGCACGCCTCGGCTATCTTCCCGGCGAGCTGGGCTACTACGGCGACATGACCGGCGCGGCCACGCTCGAGCTGCTCGGACGGCTGGCAAGGCAGCGCGTCGAGCCCGCGTGGCGCCAGAGCCTGCTCGACCGGCTGGAGTTCGCCGCCGCCGACCTGCGACGGCCAATGCGCGACTACAGCACGGGCATGAAGCGAAAGCTCGGCATCGTCCAGGCGTTTCAGTCGGACCCGCCACTGCTCGTCCTCGACGAGCCGACCGAAGGGCTCGATCCGCTGATGCAGGATGCGTTCTACGAATTGCTGACGGAATCGCGCCGGCGAGGACGCACGGTGTTCATGTCCTCGCACGTGCTGCCCGAGGTGGAGCGCGTCTGCGATCGCCTCGGGTTGCTGCGCGGTGGCGAGCTCGTGCTCATGTCGCCGGTGCAGGAGGTGCGCAGCCTCGCCGGCCGGCGCGTACGGGTTACGTTCGGCGAAGACGTCGCGCCTCCGGCGACGTGGCCGCCCGCATGCGAGATCGTCGAGGTGACGCCGCGGCTCTGGGATCTCCGCGTGCACGGTGCGCTCGGTTCCATCGTCACCCTGCTCGCAACGCGCCCCGTCGTCGATCTCGACGTGCAGATGCCGCACCTCGAGGAGGTGCTCAAGCGGTACTACGCGGACAGGCCCGTCTCGTGAGGTCGAGCACGCTGGTCCTCGCCGCTCATTCGCTGAGGCGTATTCGAGGCGTCGTGATCGGCACCGGGCTCGTGCTGAGCGGATTTCAGTTTCTCTTGACGCAGGTCGCCGCCTTCCTCATGCGGACCGAGGCGTTCGGCGTGCTGCCGAACCTCGTGCCGGATTTCGTCCGGTCGATGGCCGGACCGTCGATGCTCGCGTTCATGTCGTTCGAAGGGATCGTCGCGCTCGGGTACTTCCACCCGATTGTGATTGCCGCACATCTCGGCCTCGCGATGGCGATAGCGACCGAGCCCGCCGCCGAAGTCGAAACGCGTTTTGCCGATCTGACGCTCGCTCGCCCGCTGGCGCGCCGCCAGGTCATCACGCGGACTGTTGTCGTGCTGCTCGTCGCCGAAGCGGCCGTGCTCTGCATGATGACGATGGCGACGTGGAGCGGGCTGGCGTGCTGCACGCCGGCGGACGCCGCGCGTCCGACGCCGGCGGTGATCGGATCGCTGGCGATCACCCTGGGGGCGGTCACCGTGTGCTGGGGTGGAGTCGCGCTTGCGGTGTCGTCAGCCGTGCGACGCCGCGCGACCGCCAGCGGCGCGACCGCCATTGCGGCGCTCGCCGCGTATCTGCTCGATTACCTCGGGCGCGTGTGGGATCCAGCGCGCCACGTGAGCAAGCTCTCGCCGTTCCACTATTTCGAGCCGATGTCGTTGCTGTCGGGAGCGCCGTTGAACCGCAGAAACATCACGGTGCTCCTCGCGGTCGGCCTTCTCGGCACGACCGCGAGTTACATCGCGTTCTCGCGGCGGGATTTGTAGGACGCCTGCGATCGAGATTTACTCCTGCTGTTTTTGCTGCGGCGACCTGGTGACCGACATCTCGCTGAGTATCTGGCTGTCCACCGAGTACTCGGTGAACGGCTGGTACATCTCATCCCAGCTCTGTTCCGACCAGTACACCTCGAGGTTCGGTGACGGGTTCCACTTGTTCTTCGGCGAGTTGTCGTACTTCCCGATGCCGAGGATCTTGCTGCCGGCCGGAATGTGCAGCGGCTCGGCAAGCTCGTATTGAATCTGCCAGTTGAAGTCGAACTTCGGGACGTCCAGGATCGTCTGCTCGCGGCCGTCCGGATACACGATCACCCAGCGCAGGCTCTTGCCGCGCAGGTGCATGTGCGGTGACATCGCGTACAGCGTGATGTCCTCGGTCACCGGTGTGACGCCGGTGAGCGACCAGTCCTCTGCGTAGGGCGGGATGTTCGGCGTCTTGCCGCGGCGGCGCTGCGTGTTGCCCTCGTCGGCCGCGTACTCGACTTCCTTGCCTTCCGCGCGATACAGCGACAGCCCGCCCTTTGTCGTCGCCAGCGGATCGCCCGCCTGACGAATGAGCAGCTCGTGCGTCACCGGCACTTTGTTGAACCAGATGCCGAGGCGCGTCCGATCCGTCTCCGGCTTCCCCGTCGGGTTGTAGTGCACCTGCCAGTTGATGTACTTGCCGGCGGGAATGCGCTTGCCGATGTCGACGCGATGCGAATCAACGCCGCGTCCCGGCACCCACGAGAGCAGCTTGCTGGCGCCCGGCAGCGCGGTTTCCTCGGCGCGCCCTGCGATGCCCTGTCCGCGGTCGGTCGACGCCTTTCCGTCCGGCAAGATGAGTCGGCCGGCGACGATCTTCGCGCCTTCCGGAATGTCGACCACGAAGACGCCGGCGTGATGCACCACGGCGCGATTACGCGGCCGAATCTCGAGCGTCTCGGCGAAGCGATCCTCGGCGAAGGGCACCTTCGTGTAGAACATCTGCACCCCGAGCTCGCCCTCGGCGGGGATGGAGAACTCGACCGGCATCTCGAGGATGTAGTCGGGCTCGCGCCCTGCGGTCCAGCCCTCGGTGAACTTCGGCATCGCCGGCAGGTCCGCGTCGCTGCCCCTCGGTGCGCCGCCGTCGACCCACGCCACGATCGTGTCGACCTGCGCCTGGCTCAGGCTCCGGTCGTTGCGCATCGGCAAGCTGTGCGCCGAGTCGGCGAACCACGGCGGCATCTCGCGCGACACCACCTTGTTCTTGATCACTTTCGCCCACGGGCGGACCTCCTCGTAGGAGGTCAGCGTCATCGGCGCCACTTCGCCCTTGCGATGACAGCTTGCGCACTTCTCGAACACGATCGGTGCGACGTCTTTGGTGAACGTGGGCGGCGCGCCCGCCGGGGCTGCGCTGGCGGCCCGGGCGCTGGCGATCACAGCGAGGGACCCGACGAGCACACAGGCGACGCGTTTCATGATTCCTCCGGAGACTGCGGATTGCGAAGGTCGGATTGCGGTTCGGCGGACGTTCGGTCCGCATTCCGCAATCCACATTCCGCGATCCGCAATGTAAACGCCCGATTCTAATTCATTTGGCGGGGGCGACACAGGTCGGCGCCACCATGGTTACCGAGGTGACATTCAACCGGCTCGTCGGGGTCGCCTTGATCAGCAGGCCCTTGATGATCACGGTGTGATCCTTGTGCGCCGGCAGGTTGAACTCGGACACGCCGATGAGTCTGAACTCGTTCTTTCCCGCCGGCGGCGTCGAGGGGATGTCCTTCGCCGGCGGCGCGTTCGCGTTGCTGACCAGCGGATCCGTGGCGCTGGCCAACGTCCACGTGTTCGCCGCCGCCTCCTTCAGGCACCCGGTCACGCTGACGATGTCGATCTTCTGCGGCGGGGGCGAAGCCTGCGCCGCGGTCAGGCCGAGAACGAAGATGAGGGCGCTCATGGCGCGTATGATAACGCCGTGAGGGCGTCAACGGAACGAACGCAGAGGCCACAGAGCACGCAGAGAACGCCCGGATCTCTGCGGACTCTGCGAGCTCTGCGTTCATGGGGGCTGGTCGCGGCGGTGCTCGTCCAGGCCGCGGCATCCAGCGCGCACGATTTCGAGCGCACCCAGGTCGCCCTCACTTTCGCGCGCGATGGCGCGTTCGTGCTCGATGTGACCAACGACGCGGCGTGGTTCAACCATCGGCTCATCCCCTTCGAGCGCGGCGCCCCGGGCTCCTCGACGGGCGAAGGCACTGCGCCGAACGGACCGCACAGCTTCATCGATCGTGTCGTGTTGTTCGTGGACGGCCGCGAGGTGCGGCCGGACTCAGTGGAATACGTGGCCGGGCCGGCGCCCGTCGCCACGTATCGCATGCGCGGCCGGATGCCGACCGACGCGCGCACGCTGCGCTGGTACTACGGCCTCCCGTTCGATCCCTATCCGCTGACGATCCGCCGGGCCGACGGGCGCGTGGTCGTCGAAGAAATCGCCGGCGACGCTTGGAGCCGCCCGATCGATCTCACCGGGCAGTTCCACGCCCCGCGGATCAGTGAATGGCTCGCCGGCCTTGCGATCGCGGCGCTGCTGGTGGCGCCGCTCGCGATCAGGTTTGCCACGAGAGTCACGAAAACACGACGTTTTTCGTGGCTGATCCGACTCCGTCTACTGATGCGTTGAGCCGCGGGCCGACACCTGGGTACTCCTACTGGGTCGTACCTGTCCCACTCGGCGCGAACTTCTGGATCCGCTGGCCGTACGTGTCTGCCGCATACACCGCGCCCTTCGAGTCGACCACGATGCCGTGGACCCAGTCGAACTCGCCGGGCCCCCAGCCCTGCCTGCCCCACGTCGCGAGGATCTTGCCGTCCTTCAACTGGAACTTGTGGACGCGCTCGTCCTTGTGATCCGCGATCCAGCCGATGCCGTCGGTGCCCTTGCGTGAGATGTTCACGTCCCACGGATTCCAGTCGTTCCGGATCTCGCGAATGTAGTTCAGGTTCTTGTCGAAGACTTCGAGGCGGTGGCCCTCGCGATCGATGATGTAGAGGTTCTCCTCCGCGTCCACCGCGAGCTTGTGCGGCAGGTTCCATTCGCCCGGGCCGGTCCCCTTGTCCTGCGGCCCGCCGGCGCCCTTCCCGACCTGCTTAATGAACTTGCCGTTCTTGTCGAAGAGGATCACCCGGTTGTTGCCGTAGCCGTCGGTGACGATCATGTTGCCGTTGTGGAGGATCGCGATCCCCGATGGCAGGTCCAGATGCGTGGCGTCGTTCCCTTTCATGTTCGTCGTGCCGAGCTGCAGCAGGAACTTGTCGAGCTTCGGGCTCAGCTTCACGATGCGGTGCGCGTCGCGCTCGATGACGTAGACGTTGCCTTCCCAGTCGACGCCGCCAGAATGCTGCCACGACGGGTTGATCGTCTTGCCGTTGATCTCCTGATCGGCGCCGGCGAGGATCAGGTTGCCGTCGCGGTCGAACACCATCACCGGCTTCACGCCGCGGTTGAACACGTAGATGTGATCCTGCGCGTCGATTGCGAGTCCGGAAATGCCGGGCTGATTCGTCGGCCCGCCAGTCTGAGCCTGACCGCCGCCTCCGCCCGCGCCACCGCCCCGCGCGCGCCGGGCCGCGGCCTGCGCGTCGCGCTCCGCCGGCGGTGGCGGCGCATCCTTCAGGCCGAAGTACATGCCGGCCGGCAGCTTCGGCCAGTTCGGCACGAGCTTGTAGCCGCCGTCGCCCTGCGCGGACAGGCGGCCCTCAAAGGATCGCCCGACGAGTGCAACGAATACGAGGCCCGCCACCACCGCCATGCTCAGTACGCGTCGCATATCTCCTCCGAATCCAAATCCCGAATCTCAAGGTGCCTCGGATGCGACCACGAAGTCACGAAGACGCACGAAGATACACGAAGAAGAATATTCTTTTCGTGCTTTCGTGGATCTTCGTGTTTTTCGTGGTTGTTCTTTGTGCTGAAACGTCTCGGCCCGTTTTCAGAGGGGCCTCCCCCAGCTCCGAATCCCGAATCCCGAATCCAAATCCCGAATCTCAAGGTGCCTCGGATGCAACCACGAAGTCACGAAGACGCACGAAGATACACGAAGAAGAATATTCTTTTTCGTGCTTTCGTGGATCTTCGTGTTTTCGTGGTTGTTCTTTGTGCTGAAACGTCTCGGCCCGTTTTCAGAGGGGCCTCCCCCAGCTCCGAATCCCGAATCCCGAATCCCAAATCCCGATTAGGCGCCGGCAGCAGCCGGCGCCGCGCGCGTGTGCGGGTTTCTTGCCGCGAACAGTATCGCAAGCGCAGCCAACGACAACACGGCGGCGCTGTAGAAGGCCCATCGGTATTCGCCGGTCGCGACGAACACGCGCCCGCCGAGAAACGGACCAAGAATGGCGGCCACGCCCCACGCGAGGAGCAGCAGCCCGTAGTTGAAGCCGACGTTCTTGGTGCCGTAGAAATCGGCGCTCGTCGACGCGTAGACCGACAGCTGGGTGCCGTAGCAGTAGTACACGACCGCGAGCAGCGCGTAGAACAGTACGACCTGCTCGCGCAGGAGGAACAGCAGCGGCATCGCGCTCGCCGAGACCAGGAGCATCACGCGCAGCGTGTTGAGCCGGCCCGCGTGATCGGAAATCCACCCCGACAGGACACGGCCGGACGCGCTGCCGATCGCGCCGACGGTGAGCGCGAACGCAGCGGCGGCCGCCGAATGTCCGGCGCTGCGCGCGAACGGCACCAGTTGGCTGATCACCATCGTCCCGGCCGTGGTGCCGAGACAGTACGCGATCCAGAGCGCCCGGAAGGTCCGCGTGCGGACCATCTCGCCCGCCGGTACGTCGGCCCCGCCGCGCGCGGCCGCGCGACCTTTCGATGGATCCCAGCCCTCGGGGCGATACCCGGCCGGCGGATTCCGCAGCAGGTAGGACGCCGTCATCGTCATGGCCAGGAACACGAGCGCGAGGATCTGAAACGTGTTGCGCCAGCCGACGCGCTCGATGAGCGACGAGGCGATGGGGCCGAATACGCCGGAGCCGGCGCCGTAGCCGCCGACCATCAGCCCGATCACGAGGCCGCGCTTGTCGGGAAACCACTTCGAGCCGACCGATGTCGGCACGACGTACCCGAATCCGCTGCCGGTGCCCGCGATGACCCCCGCGGTCAGATAGAACATCGGCAGCGATTGCGTGTAGCTCGCGAGGAACAGCCCGAGGCTGAAGAGCAGTCCGCCGATCGCCGCGACCGGCCGGGGCCCGCGGCGATCCTGGATGTAGCCGGCGATCACGTACCACACCGCGATCAGGGCGAGGCCGATCGTCGTCACCCAGGAAGTCTGCGCGCGCGTCCAGCCGAACTCCTTCTCGAGCGGCAGCATGAATACGCTCATGCCGTAGAACATGCCGAGCGCCATGTTCATCATCACGCCGCCGACGACCGGGAGCCAGCGGTTCTGGGTGCTCATGTATCGCTGGACTCTACATCATCATCCGGCGAACCGACTACTCGGCCGCCCGTTCGCGCCGCGCGCCCAGCACGCCGGCGAGCGACGCCCCGAAGATCGCGCCGCTCGCGAACAGCCCGAGGGCATCGACGTTTCTGACGCCCTGCGAAAACCGAAGCAGCCCGGCGGCTCCAGCCACCAGAAAGGCGGCAAAGAGGATGAACCGTCGCTTCGACGCTTTCATTGAGTCGCTCATTTTGTCGAACCGCGCGGCGCCTGTAAACGGAATAATCGACACTCCCACGCGGGATGGACAGCATCCGCGTGCGAGCCGCCGTGCGCGCCTCCTCGCGCAGCAACCGGATCGCGTCGCTGATGGCAGGCGGGCCGTACATCAGCACCTGAAACGGCACGGCCCGGGGGCTCGATCCGGCGACCGGCAGCGTCGTGAGGCGCGAGCGCCTGACAGGCTCAGCGCGACCGTTTCGGGAGGGCGAAGCTCAGAATCAGATCGCCGCCGCGACGGCCCCGTTCGCCGCCACCCGAGGCCACCGTCACGAATTCCTCGCCGTTCACCATGTACACGGCAGGCGACGAAAAAATCCCGCCGCCGGTGTTGAACTTCCACAACAGCTCACCGCTGCCGGCGTCGTATGCAAGGAAATACCCGGCGATGTTACTGCCCGAGCCGACGAACACCAGGCCGCCTGCCGTGACCACCGAGCCGGCCTGGCCCCAGCCATCGAACGTCTGCTGCCACGCGAGCTCTCCGGTCGTCGGATCGAACGCGGAGAAATAACCTCTCGCCGGACGCCCCGAGCCGAGAGGGCTGTCGATGGCATTCACATACAGCAGACCCGTGCGCGGGCTGTACGACAGTGGACCGTAGTTCGCGCCGCCCTCGGTGCCTGGCGCGTAGATCAGGTTCGGCCCTGGAGGCGTGAAGTGGGGAACCAGTTTTCTCGACGCGAGACGATCCGGCGGGACATCCAGGGGGAACACCGGGGTCACCGGCTTCATCGGCTGCCCTTGCGCGGTGTACGGAATCGGCTGGGTGGGCCATGGTTGCTCCCCGGGGCGGGACGTTTCGGTCGGGACCGGCGTTTCCCTGATCGAATGAACCGGCTGTCCGGTCTCACGATTCAGGATGTAGAGATACCCGTTCTTGCTCGCCTCGGCGAGTGCCTTCACGCGCGCTCCGCGGAGCTGCATGTCGAAGAGGATCGGTTGATTGCCCGAGTCGTAGTCCCAGACGTCGTGGTGGGTCTGCTGGAAGTACCACTTCAGCGTGCCCGTGCCGAGCGTGAGCGCAAGAATCGAATCGGTGAAGAGGTTCGTGCCGCTTCGTCTCGAGCTGTCGCCGAACGGATTCCCGACGGCGACGTACAGCAGTCCCAGTTCGGGATCGATCGAAGGCGTCTCCCAGATCCCTCCGCCGTTGCGTTCGCCGCCGACCCAGGTGGGACCGGCAATCTGCCAGCCCTGATCATGGTCGTCCTGCGGAATGGTGTTGAAGTGCCAGAGCACCTTTCCCGTCTTCGCATCGACGGCCAGCACGTGACCGCCGGGGATGTGGCTCTCGCTGCGCGTGCTGCCGATGTAGAGCACCCCGTTGTGGACCTGGGGCGCGGTCGTGAACCAGTATCCGAGTGTGATCGCCGAGGTCACGTCCGGATATCTCGTCTTGATCACGTCCAGGATCACGCTCGCCTGACCGTCCCTGCCGAAGCTTCGAATCGGTTTCCCGCTCTTCGCGTCGAGCGCGAACAGGAACGAGCCGGCGGCGGTGTAGACCACTCCGTCGGCGTAGCAGGCGCCGCGGTTGCGGAAGATGTAGCCGGCCTTTGCTCCGCCTCCGATGAGGTCGGTGACGTCGAAACTCCACAGCAGACGCCCATCCGCAGCGTCGAGCGCGTAGACGCTGCCGCGCGGGTCGGTCACGTACATGATGCCGTCGACAACGATCGGTGTCGTCTGATTGCTGACGCCGTCAATGACGCCGTGCTGAAAGAGCCAGCGCGGCGCCAGCGACCCGACATTGGTGGTGTTGACCTGATCCATCGCCGAAAAGCGGCTGCCGGCCAGATCGAAGTTATGAAGCGGCCAGTTCACGTTCGAGATCGTGCTGGATTGCGCGGCCAGCGACGCGACAGCGCACATCGCGCCGGCGACGACCACCCAGAACCGCGAACGAACCCTGAAGCCTGCACCCTGCACGCCGAACCCCCTCAGAGATACTTCTGAAACCATGCGGCAGCGGCGTCCACGGCCGCGTCGAACGCGCCCGGCGTGGCGAGTGCGTGGCCGGCGCCGGGGACGATAGTCACGCCGTTCGGCCCTTTGATCAGCTTCGAGGCGGCGACGGCGTTCGCGTCGTTGTTCACCTTCAGATCCTTCTCCGCCACGACGAAGAGCACCGCGGTCGTCACGGGAATCGCGTCGGCGTACCAGAACGGATGGTATTCGGCGAGCGCGAGCCTCGCCTCCTGGTCGTTCATCGCGGCCGCCGCCGCGAGAGTGGCGGGCGCAGTCCCGCTCCGTGCGAGCTTTACCATTGCCGCCTGTTGCTCGGGTGACGGGGCGAAGGCTTTTCGCGGGACATCCTTGCCGTCGACGACCGGCACCTGCGCGACCGCCGCCTTGACGCGAACGTCGGTCGCGGCCACCACGATCGCGTGGCCGCCGGCCTCGTCTGTGCCCCACACGCCGATACGCGCGCGCTCGATCCCCGGCTCTCCCTGCAGAAACGAGATCGCGTTGCGAATGTCCATCGTCTGCGCTTCAGGATTCAGACGCTTCCGCCGGATACGGACCTTCGCCGTATGCTGCGAGAAGCGCAGCCGGTCGTCCCAGCGCACCGGATCGGCAAGATAGAGGAACCCGCCGCTCCGGCCCCAGCCGCGATAGTCGATCGCCATCGCGACGAGGCCGCGCCCTGCGAATCGCACCGCGTACTTTTCAATCGTCGCGGCGGTGTCTCCCCATCCAGGCGCGAGCACCACCGCCGATGCCTTGCCGTCGGCGGTGAAGCCCTTCGGCAGAAAGATCCGGCCCGCGCACTGCACCCCCTCGCTGAAGAACTTCACCTCTTTCGCCGTGACGCCGTCCGGCAGCGCGACCGGCCTCGCCTGCGCAAACGCCGTCAGCGGCAACGCGATCATGGCGAGCAGCAGGCCCATCTTCATCGCCGACCCTCGTGGGACGTCGTCGTCGACCTGGCCGGCGTGCCGCTGCCCAGATATTTCAGGAACCAGTCGGCCGCGAGCGTCGAGCCGACATCGAAGCCGGTGTGCGAGTACGCCTGGAAGTGCGTGAGCTCGGGATAGATGATCGTCTGCGCCGAGCCGCCGTGCTCCATCAGGTATTGCGTCGCGGCAACCGCGCCGAGGCCGCCGCGGCCGGACAGCTCGTCGTTCTCCGCGGGCAGGAACAGAATGTGCGTGGTGGGTGGAATCTGATCGAGGCTCGATCCGGGGCGGACATCGCGGTTGCGCTGCGTGCTCCACATGTCCACCTTGCTCTTGAATGAGAAGCCCCCGTCGACTTCGGCGCCCTGTCCCGTGCGGGCGCGCCGGATGCCGTCGTCCAGCATCGGCGCGGCAATCGGCGCCGGTCCCCTTGTGGACGGCGGCGCGCCGGCGACCTGCGACACGACCGCCTTCACGCGCGCGTCGGCGGCGGCGACCGCGATCACGACGCTGCCGGCGTTGCTGGATCCCCAGATCCCGATCCGATCCGCAGCGACGCCCGGTTCGCCCTGGAGGTATGACACCGCCGCGCGGAAGTCCTCGACTTCGTGGACGTTGTTCAGATTCGTTCGCTTCACCAGCACGCGGCTGTATGTGCCGGTCACCGGCCGCGCGTCGGTCGTGGTGTCCGCTTCGAGCAGCCGCAGATCGTCGGAACCGCTGCCACTGAAGCCATAACTCTGATAGTCGATGGCCATCGCCACCAGGCCGCGATCGGCAAACCGCGCGCCGTACTTCTCGATCCCGATCGAGAGCGCGTTGATGCCGTGTCCGACGACGACCGCGGGCCACCTGCCGGTCTTCGTGAAGCCTCGCGGGAAGAACATCTTCCCGTAGAGCGGCGTGCCGCCGTCGACGTAGAAGGTGATCTGCCGTGTCGTGATGCCCCCGGGCAGATCGTAGTTCCAGTCGCGCGGCTGCGTGCCGCCCTCGCGCTTCATGTCCGCGTCGGTCGCCTGGGTATGAAAGTCGGCTCTGCGCTTCTCGACGAGGTCGGTCGCAATCTGCGCAGACAGGCTGGTTCCGAGCACGGCGGCGACACACAAACCGAAGCGCGCACGTGCAGGCATGTCCATGTTCCTGGTGAGTGCCGGCATTATAATCCGCGGCATGCGAACGATTGCCTGCCTCGTCGTCTCGGCGGTCGTCGTGGCCGCCCAGTCGTATCCACCTCCGTTTCCGCGTCCCGGCGCCACCAAGATGCTCGACAACGAACGCGTGCAGGTGTGGAACGTCGCGTGGCCGAAGGGTCAGCCGACGCCGCTCCACCGGCATCCCTACGCGATGACCGGCCAATACTATGCGCCTGGCGATCGCATGATCACGGCCGTCGACGGATCCAGGCGACCGGTGAGCACGAAGGCCGGCGGCATCGTGTGGCAGCTCAAGGGCGTCACACACGTCGAGGAAGGCACGAGCGACGAGCCGCTGCGCGCGGTGATGATCGAGCTGAAACAGGACGCGCCATCCGGACAGGCGGACGCGTCGGGAACCGCCCCGCCGTTCACCGCCGGCGGCGCGACGCCGCTGCTCGACAACGAGCGCGTCACGGTATGGGACTACACGCCGCCGCCCAAGCCGGTTACGCATCGCCACGCGCATGACGCCGTCGGCGTGTGGATCGACGGCACAACGCCGCATGCGGTATGGATTCCCCGCGGCACGGCGCACGCGGGGGACATGGCCGGTGCCTCGCGCGCGACGATATTCGAGCTGAAATGAAAGGCCCGTGACTCAGGACGCGCGGAAACGACAACGCGCGAAGAGGATCCGGTGAACACACTCTTCGAGATCGCAGCCGCCAAAACGCCAACGGGATACACCCGCCGCGAATGCCTGACGCTCCTGACGGCGGCGGCCGTGGTGCCTCGAGCGCGCCTCGCGGCGCCGGTCCCTGCCGCCGCGACCGGATCCGGCAAGCCGATGCGCGGCGCCTTCATGATCCTGTCGACGCCCTACACCGCTTCAGGAGCCGTGGACTGGGAAGATCTCGCTCGTGAGCTGGTGTTTTGCGATCGGTGCGGCGTTCAGGGCGTTGTCTGGCCGCAGGGGTCGAGCGGCGTTGCACGTCTGACGGAAGCCGAGCGGATGCGCGGCATGGAGGTCCTCGCAAAAGCCGCGCAGGGCAGGAAGAGCGCGCTCGTGCTCGGAGTGCAAGGCAAGGACACGGCCGAGATGCTCGGGTACGCCCGCGGCGCCGAGGCGCTGGCCCCGGATGCGATGATCGCGATGCCGCCGAGCGGAGCCACATCGCTCGACGAGTATCGTGCGTACTTCCGCGCGCTCGCGAAAGTCACCAGCCGCCCGGTCATCATTCAGACGACCGGCGGCGCGCCGAAGCTCACACCGCCCGTCGATCTCATCGTCGGGCTCGCGCGCGAGCTGCCGAATCTCGGCTACGTCAAGGAAGAGAGCGAGCCGCTCGTCGAGCGCATGAGAGCCGAGCTCGAGCATCGGCCGCACATGAAGGCGATCTTCGGTGCAGCGTTCGGCTTGAACTGGCTCTATGAAATGCGCCTGGGCCTCGACGGCGTGATCACGGGCAACGCGATGTATGCCGACGTCATGGCGAAACTGTGGGACCTGCACGAGCGCCGCCAGCACGAACAGCTCCGCGTCGCGTTCGGCGCGTTCCTGCTGATGCGCAACCTCAACGATCACGTTCCCGGCGCGGATCTGTACATCATGCAGAAGCGCGGTGTGTTCAAGACGCTCGTCACGAGGACCGCCGCCGGGCTCAAAACACTCAGCTTCGCCCCGGACGAGATCGCGGAGATCGAGTACCGATTCGAGGCGCTGAAGCCTTATCTGTCCGCGCACTCCGCCTCGTAATCGTGGCGCATTCCATGCGCACCGGCCGCCTCGGCATCATCCTGGCTGCGTGCGATCTGGCAGGGGCGGGATTCACCATCGCCTGTCTTGTCGTCAGCCGCCTCCACGCGCTGGCTCGCGGGTAAGGGGTCGCCATGTTTGCGCTCGACGCCGTCGTTCCGTGGGGGCGCGCGTTCGACGAGTATCGGCGGATGTTCGCGATGAGCGGGGCCGACTTACATTCGCGGATGCTCGGCTGCGCCGACGGCCCGGCGAGCTTCAACGCGGAAGCCACGCGACGCGGACTGCGCGTCATCTCCTGCGATCCCCTGTATCAGTGCGACGCCGGGCAGATTCGCGCGCGCATCGAAGCGACGTTCGACACCGTCGTCGAACAGACACGGCGGAACGCGGCCGAGTTCGTCTGGGACGCCGCGATAACGTCGGTCGACGATCTGGCGCGCGTCCGGAGGGCGGCCATGGAGACGAATTCTGAATTCTGAATTCGAGGGCTAGGCCGTTTTCGCCCTGGGCTCGGTACCCATGAGGCGCACGCCCATCGTTTCGGGAAGCGTCCACACTGTCGCACCCGCGAGCAGCGAGAACGGCGCCGCGAGCGCGATGCCCGCGCCGAACGACGACCGCGCCGCCACGAAGCCGATGACGACCGGCGCCAGGAACTGCACACCCCGCGCGACGTTGTAGATGATGCCGAGCGCCGCCGCGCGCACCGACGTCGGGAACACCTCGTTCAGCAGTGGCCCGATGCAGCCCCAGTTGCCTTCGCCGAATCCAACGAGCAGCATGAAGCCGAACGTCGTCACGGAATAGCCGTTCGAGGCGTTCCATCCGAGCGTGACCATCGCGAGCCCGACGGCCTTGATGATGGAAAACGCCGTGAAGCTGGGACGGCGTCCGAACCGATCGCTGGCGAAGCCGAACGCGACGTAGCCGACCACCGATCCGATCTGGTCCATGAGCAGCAGCCACGCGACGTCGCCGAGCGACAACCCGCGCGTTTCGTGCAGGTAGGTCGGCAGCCAGATCGTCTTGAACCAGTAGGCCGCCATGTTGAACGTCGTCACGGTCAGCGCGAGCGCCGTCGTCTTGCGCAGCGCGGGACCGAGCATCTGTCCCAGCGCCGCGACGTAGCCGAGCCGGCTGCTGATGCCGGCTTTCACGCTCAGCAGCCAGACATCCGATTCAGGCATCTGCCGGCGGATGAACACCACGATCAGCGCCGGAAGCGCGGACAGCATGAACGCCGCGCGCCAGCCGATCCACGGCGCGAGCAGATTCCCGACCATCGATGCGAAGAAGCGGGCGAACGCCGATCCGCTTTGCAGGTACGAACCGTAGCGCCCGCGCACGTGCGGCGGCACCGTCTCTCCAACGAGCGCATGCGCCACCGCCCATTCGCCGCCGACGCCGATGCCGGTAATCGCCCGGGCGACGAGCAGCGTCCACATGCCGGTGGTCATGCCCGACAACAGCGTGCCGACGCTGTAGACGAGGATCGTGGCCATCAGCAGCGGCTTGCGCCCGTAACGATCCGCGAGGGCGCCGCCGATGAAGCCGCCGACGGCGGTAAACGCGAGCGCGGTGCCGAGCAGGACCGATACCTGATCGCGCGACAGTGCAAGATCCTTCGTCAGCGTCGTCGAGGAGACCAGAAAGCTCAGGAGCAGCAGGTCGTAGAAGTCGAAGATCCAGCCGATGAACGAGAAGGCGAGGATCCTCCGATGGATCGGCAGGATGTGGGGACTTTCGCTCAGCAGGGGCACGTCCAGCGAGCCTCCGAAATCTCAGCGCGAGGGAACACGCGGATTATAGGTGATCGGTACAGCGCGGTCTTCTGCCGACGCGTCGGTTTGGAACGGTCTTCAGACCGTTCCCCTGTCGGGCGCCGTGCCGCGGCGATCGCGCGTGCCCCTATGTTAAGGTAGCCCGCAATTCACATGACAGAACAACCCGGACCGGTCGCGCGTGCCGCGCTGGCGCTGACCGACTGGAGCGAACGCTGGCTCCCCGACGCTTTCATCTTCGCGCTGCTCGCGACCGTGCTCGTCGTCGTCGCGGCGCTGGCGGCCACCGGATCCACGCCGCTGCAGGTCGTCGACGCCTGGGGCCGAGGCTTCTGGGAGCTGATTGCGTTCACGCTCCAGATGTCGCTCATCATCATCACCGGCCATGTGCTGGCGACATCGCCGCCGATGGGGCGCCTCATTCGCGCCATCGCCTCGTGGCCGCGCTCCCCGCGCGCCGCCGTGGCCCTCGTCACTTTCGTCACGCTCGTCAGCTCATGGTTCAACTGGGGGTTCAGCCTCGTATTCGGCGCGGTGCTCGCGATCGAGGTGGCGCGGCGCGTCGAAGGCGTCGATTACCGCGCGCTGGCGGCCGCCAGCGTGCTGGGGCTCGGCAGCATCTGGGCACAGGGGCTCAGCGGATCGGCCGCGCTGCAGATGGCCACCCCCGGCGCGCTCCAGCCGCAGATCCGCGACATCGTCGCGCACGGCGGTCTGGTGCCCGGCGGCATCATCTCGTTCCGCCACACGATCTTTCTCCGGCAAAGCTTCGTGTCGGTGCTGGTCGAGATCGTCGCCGTCACGACGGTGATGTGGCTGGCCACGCCGCCCGCCGGCCGGGGCCGCACCGCGCGCGATCTCGGAATCGATCTCGGCGACTCGAGGCCCTCGAACGCCGAATCCCGAATCCCGAATCCCGAATCCCGATCTCTGCCCCCCGGCCAGCGCCTGGAGCACTCGCCGATCCTGACCTGGTTCGTCGTCGTGTTGGGCGGGACCTATCTCGTTCGGTATTTCATGCAGGCCGCCGAGCCGCTGAACGCCCTCAACCTGAACATCCTCAACCTCGCGTTCCTGATGCTCGGATTCATCCTGCACGGCACACCCGCGCGATTGATGCGCGCGGTGCAGGAAGCGACGCCCGCGGTGTGGGGCGTGATTCTGCAATTCCCGTTTTACGCGGGTATCGCCGGCATCATCACGACGACGCACTTGAACGAGCAGGTCGCGAACCTGTTCGTGCGCGTCTCCTCGCCGGCGACTTTCCCGCCGCTCGTCGCGCTCTATTCGGCGGTGCTCGGCGTCTTCGTGCCGTCCGGCGGATCGAAATGGGTGATCGAGGCGCCGTACGTGATGGAAGCCGCGCACACCATGAAGGTGCACCTCGGATGGGTCGTGGCCGCCTACGATCTCGGCGAGGCGCTCGCGAATCTGGTCCAGCCGTTCTGGATGCTGCCGGTGCTGGGGCTGTTCAAGCTCGGCGCGCGCGACGTGATGGGCTATACGATCGTCGTCTTCCTCGCGCTGGCGCCGATCGTCCTCGTCCTCGTCACGGTGCTGGGTCTGACGCTGTCCTATCCGCTGTAGCAGCTATCTAGAGGTGTCAGACACCAGGTAACTTCGACACGGTGTCTGACACCTTGAGGCTGAACGCGATGAACTCGGCGGCATGCTCCAGCCCGCCGATCGCGACGACGATGTACTGCGTGCCGTTGTGCATGTAGGTCATCAGCGTCCCGGTGGTGCCCGCCTCGAGCTCGGTTTCCCAGATCACCCGTCCGGTCGCCTTGTCGAACGCGCGGAACTTTCTGCCGCCGCCGTTCGGCGGCGTGCGCACGTTGATCTGATCGCCTTCGCTGACGAAGAGCAGCGTTTTCGTGACGAGCGGGCTCGCTCGAACCGCCTGACCGAGCGGCCCGAGGTTGAGCGGCCTGAGCAGCGGATGGTTGCGCGGACCGTCGCCGTTCGGCACCATCCACCCCAGCGTGCCGTGATTCAGATCGAGAGCGGTGATCCGGCCGTACGGCGGCTTGGTCAACGGCAGACCTTGAGGCCCCTGAATCAGCTCGCGCGTGCTCGCGCGATAGCGGAGGTTCGTCTCTTCCGCCTTGCCGGGAATCAGATTCGCGACGAACGGGTTCGTCATCGATGGGACGTACAACATGCCGGTCTCGGGATCGAACGCCGCGCCGGTCCAGTCCGCGCCGCCGACGGAACCAGATAGCTGGATCGTGCCCTTCGTGTCGTCGGGGCCGGTGCCGGCCACCGACGGCGGCGTGAACAACGGGCCGGTCACGTAGCGCTTCGTGATCTCGATCGCCTGTGCGCGCAGCTCGGGCGTGAAGTCGATCAGATCGTCGACCGTCAGCCCCTGGCGATCGAACGCCGGCGGCTTTGTCGGAAACGGCTGCGTCGGCGACGTCTTCTCGCCGGGGACCGTCGACTGCGGCACCGGCCGTTCTTCGATCGGCCACACCGGCTGGCCCGTAACGCGATCGAGCACGTACGCGAACGACTGCTTCGTGACCTGGACGACCGCCTTGATCCTCCGGCCGTCGACGGTGATGTCGGCGAGGATGGGCGCCGCGGGATTGTCGTAATCGAAGAGATCGTGGTGCACCGTCTGGTAGTGCCAGATCTTCCTGCCGGTCTTCGCGTCGACGCACACGATGCTGTCGCTGAACAGGTTGGCGCCGAGCCGATGCCCGCCGTACATATCGTTGGTGACGCTCGTCGTCGGGAGATAGACGTAGCCGAGATCCTCGTCGGCGCTCATGAGCGACCAGACGTTGCCGGCGCCGGTATACGCCCACGAGTCCTTTTCCCAGGTGTTGTTGCCCTCCTCGCCCGGCTGCGGAATGATCCTGAACGTCCACCGCAGCCTGCCGGTGCGCACGTCGTACGCGCGCACGTCGCCCGGCGGCCCTTCCATCCTCGTGGCGGAGTCCTGCTCGGCCATCGACGATCCCATCACGACGACGTCGCGGACGACGAGCGGCGCAGAGGTCCATCGATACGCCTTCATGAGCGGGCCGAGGCCGACGTTGAGATCCACTCTGCCGGCATCGCCGAAATCGCGATACGCCTCGCCGGTCTTCGGGTTCAACGCGTAGAGATACTGATTACGGTGCGTGAGGATCCGCTGTTCCGAGCCTTCACGCCAGAGCGCAACGCCGCGGTTGGCGCCGGAGGCGAGGATGGGATCGGCGCCCGGTTTCTGGATCCACAACGTCTTGCCGGTCTCCGCATCGAACGCTTCGACAAGACCGACGGCATTCGACGCGTACAGCACGCCGTCCACCATGAGCGGCGTCGAACGAAAGTTGTTGGACAGCCGGAGCGGCGGGCCCTGATAGCCGGCAAGCAGGTCCGGATTGATGTGCGGGTGCCGCCACGCGATGCGCAGCTTCGAGACGTTGTCCTTGTTGATCTGATCGAGGGGCGAATACTTCTTCGAGCCGTTGTCGCCGGAGTAGTAACGCCACTCGCCCTCGCCCTTCGGCGCGCCGCCATTCTGCGCCTGTATCGCGACGGCGCTGAAGCCGAGGATCGTCAGGCCGAGGACCCGTGCGCGGGGAGAACGCGGTCGCCACATCATCGAGCCTCTCTGGGAGCCGAACGGGCTCATTATAATGACCGCGTCCGAAAAAGACCGTCGCGATTTCATGACACGCCGCTCGCAGCGAACACCGGCTGCCGATCGCCCGAAAGGCTCGCGCTCCGGCCTGGCGACGCCCTCCGGAGCCGACTCCCCCTCGGGCCCAGGCTCGCGCTCCGGAGCGCAAGGGCCTTCTGGCGCGCGACGGCGTTCAGCCGAGCGCGTCTGGTGGCGCGTCAGTATCGTGGTTCTCGCGGGCGCTCTGGCGTACGGGAACAGTCTCTCGGGGCCGTTCGTCTTCGACGATTTCGGAGCCGTCGTGGAGAATGTCCGGATTCGAGAATGGCCGTCGGTGAGAGTCTTGTTCCCCGCGCGCGAAGCGCCGACCGCCGGGCGACCTCTGGTCAACGCGTCGTTCGCGATCAACTACGCGCTGGGCGGGCTGGAGGTCCGCGGGTATCACATCTGGAACCTCGCCGTGCACCTGCTGTGCGGAGCGCTCGTCTTTGCCTGCGTTCGGCGCACGCTCGAGTGGCCGCGCGTTCCGGACCGGCTGAAGCCACAATCGCTCGACCTCGCCTTTGCCGTCGCGATCCTCTGGACGCTCCATCCGCTGAACTCTGAAGTGGTGGACTACGTGACCGAGCGGACCGAGTCGATGATGGCGTTGTTCTACCTGCTGACGATCTATGGAAGCGCGCGGGCAATCGGCTCGAGTCACGCCGGTGTCTGGCAGGGGATGGCCGTCGTGTCGTGCGGAATGGGCATGGCGTGCAAGGAATCGATGGTCACCGCGCCGGTGATGGTCGTGTTGTACGACCGAACGTTCGTGTTCGGCTCGCTGACCCAGGCGTTTCGCCGGCGCTGGCGTTTCTACGCCGGCCTCGCCGCGACGTGGCTGGCCCTGGCCGCGCTGCTTCAAGCCGGTCCGCGCGTCCATTCGGCCGGCTTCTCGGCAGGCGTCAGCCCCTGGACGTATGCGCTGAACCAGACCGTGATGATCGCCCGCTATCTCCGCCTTGCGGTCTGGCCAAACTCGCTGGTGATCAACTACGGATGGCCGCGGCCGCTGACCCTCGGCGACGTGCTGCCGTACGCGCTGCTCATCATGGCTCTCGTGCTGATCACGCTCATAGCCCTTCGCCGTCAGCCCACACTCGGTTTTCTCGGCGCGTGGTTCTTCATCACGTTGGCGCCGACATCGAGCATCGTGCCAATTGCGACCGAGGTTGGCGCAGAGCGCCGCATGTACTTGCCGCTTGCTGCGATCGTGACGCTCGCGGTCATCGGCGTGATGTGGAGCACCGATCGTCTCAAGCGCCATCGGGCGATCACGCTGGCGCTGCTGATTGTGGTCGGGGCGGTGCTTACTGCGGGCACCGTGGCGCGCAATCGCGAATACCGGTCCGCGCTTGGCATGGCGGAAACGGTACTCGAGAGATGGCCCAGCGCGGTCGCCGAATCGATGCTCGGGCTGGAATTGGCGATCGCCGGCCGCCATGACGAGGCGATGGCGCACCTGCGCGCGGCGACGTCCGGCTACCCAGGAGCGCACCATCACCTCGGCGGCGAGCTGTTCAACGCAGGCAGACTCGATGAGGCGATTGCCGAGCTCGAGACGTTCGTTCAACAGGATCCGCTGGCCATCGAAGCGGTGTCCGCGCGAACGATGCTCGGGCAGGCGTTCATGTCGCAAATGAAGTGGCCCCAGGCCGTCGAGCAGCTTCGTCTCGTCCTGTCGATGACCGCCCCACGCAGCGCTGCCCACACGACCGCCATCGGGCTTCTCGCGGACAGCCTCTTCGGGGAGGAACAGTACGACGATGCCATCACGTACTACCGAACGTATCTCTCGTCACGGCCGACCGACGTCGGCGGTGAAACCAACCTTGGGATCTCGCTGGTCGCGATCGGGAAGGTCGACGACGCGTTGGCGGCCTTTCGACGCGCGACCGACGTCGGACCCCGTGACGTGAGAGCGCGGCGCAATCTCGCCATGGCGCTCTTCGATCGCGGCGACCTCGATGGCGCGAGAATCGAGTTCGAGCGTGCGGTTCAACTCGATCCCGATGACGTCCAGACTCGAAAGGATCTCGACGAGGTTCTGCAGGCGCTTCGCGCGAAGGCGAGGCGCTAG
>WNEY01000550.1_pt1 | contig 34846 bp, 24 predicted proteins | sample 5400531 | NCBI WGS metagenome assembly WNEY01 (sample SAMN13153338, study PRJNA577476) | soil metagenome | isolation source: 200 cm saprolite under Douglas fir tree site 1 | place: USA:California | collected 2015-04-18 | reverse complement strand
TGGCCTTGGTGATGCGGGCGGCCGCCAGCGCCTTCGAGTTGACCCAGATGCTGTGGCCGTCGAAGCACCGCATCACCGCCGGGCGATCGGAAACCGCGGCGTCGAGCTGCTCGCGCGTCGGCTGACTGCCGGGAAATGGTCCGTAACCCCACCCCCGGCCACGGATCCAGGTTCGATCGGCGTGCGCCGCCGCGAACGTGCGAATCCGCTGTTGAACCTCGTCGAGCGTTTGCGCGCCCTGCAGGTCGACGTTCTCCAATTCGAGCCCGCCGCTCAGCATGTGCGTATGGACGTCATTGAAGCCAGGCATCACCGCCGCGCCGCGCGCGTCGACGATTTCAGTGCTCGAGCCGCGAAGCTTGCCGACCTCGGCAGTCGATCCGACGGCGACAATGCGGTTGCCGCGGACCGCAACCGCTTCCTGAAACGCCCCGCTTCCGTCGGCCGTGTAGACCTTGCCGTTCACGACGATGAGATCGGCGACCGCGGGGGCCGCTTGCGCGGCTGGGGCTGGTGGGGCGGGTGGGGCGGGCAGGAAAAACAGAAACGCGGCAATTGCGGCGCTAGAGAAGTTCGTTTTCATGAAATCGTCCCTACCTGCCCCACCTGCCCTACCTGCCCTACCTGCCCTATGTCGCCTTCGCCGCGATGAGTTCGTTGACCGCGCGATAGGCCTGATCCATCGCTTGATCCGAGTATGCGGCCGCCGCCGCGTCGGAGTTCGCGATCGTGATCCGTCCGAACGGCTTGCGTCCCAGCTCGCAAGGCGACTGTCCCTCCGCCCAGTCCGGATCCCAGAGCGGGTTGTATTCGTACGCGTAGCCGTGGGGCCAGCGATTGACCGTGATCGCGTCGATGTCGCGCGCGGGATCGAAGCCGCCGCCGCTCAGAATCCGGGCCAGCTGATCCCGAATCTTCAGCTCGAACGTCGAGAACGGCGTCGTCAAGAGCTCGACGTGACCGGCACGATGTTGATCCCGCGAGGGCAGCCCCGGCTTGCTGGGCGTCCGGGTCATCCGCACGAGGATCGGATCGTCGGGCGACCTGGGCGTGGGGTTGTAGCCGCCGATGACGGTCGGGGTCTCCAGCCGCGCGCCGGTGTGATACATGCCCGGCGCGGACGCCCCGTTGATGCCGAGCTTCTGAAAAGCCGTCCAGTTCTTCAGCGCGACACTCGTGTACACGAGCGGGACTTTCACACCGTATTTGAGTGCCTCTTTTTGTTCGTCCGGCAGCTCAGGACAGAGAAACGGGATCATCATGTTCCAGCATGCGAGGACCACGCCCTTGGCGCGAACGGTGTACACCTTCTTCTCACGGCCGTACGCGATCTCGACTTCCTTCGCCGACGCCGCCGCGCCGACGTGCCGCACGCGCGCGGCCGTGCTCCTCAAGCGGATCCGAATCAGCGAACCGGGCCGATCCAGCTTCCCGTACTCCGCCCTCGCCAGCACGCTGTCCTGCGCGGTCGTGCCGGGCAGCGCCTCGGGGATCAGCGCCCGCACCAGGAGGCGTGCGACCGAGGCGTTGCCATCCGGGAAATGGAAGTTGTACGAAGGCTTGGGCGTCGCATCGCCCTTCGCCGTGAAACTCATGCGACCGTTCGCGACCGGGTCCAGATTCATCCCGTCGAAACCGGGATAGTGATAGGCCCAGCACTCGAGCGCGCCGACGGCATCGATGCCGATGCCGTATAGACCGTGCGTGCGCGTCTGATAGAACGGGATCACCGCGGGATCCACTCTCACGACCTTCAGCAGGAAATCCTTGTAGCTCATTCTCGACAGCCGGTCCTTCTTCTCGACCGACGACAGGCCCGGCAGGTAGTCGACCTGCGCGGTCTGGAGCCGGGCGATGTCCTTCCGCGCTTCCGGCGAGAATGGGGTTTTCGTCAGAAACTCTTCCCACGTCATGGGCGGCACACCGCGGCGTGCCGGGCCGACGCGCCCGCTGCCCCCGGGTGTTCCGATCACGAGGCGATCGGCGCCGAACGTCTCGTGGTCGAAGAAGTACGCGCTCTGAAGCCCTTGGAAGATCGAGCGGTCCGCATTCTTGTTGGCTTCGGCCGCCAGCGCCCGCGGATCGACGCCGATCGCCTGCATCAGGCCGAGCGCTTCCTTGCTGTACGCGAAGGGCGACTCGATGCCGGCCGTTCCGCCGTTCGCGATCCACAGCTTCCCGCCGGGCCGAAACTCGTTCCGCTTGGCGTGGCCGCCGAAGTCGTCGTGGTTGTCGAGGATGAGGACGCGGGCCTTCGGATTGGTGCGCGCGCGATAGAAATAGGCGGCGGCAAGACCGCTGATGCCGCCGCCGACCACCACGAGATCGTACGATTCGCCCGTGTTGATCGGCTCGCCCGCCGCCGTCCAGAACGTGCCGTCTCGCATCGCGTGCGAGACGTCGAACGACCCGTCGTGGCTGCCGCGCATACCCGTGAGCGCCGGCGGATAGTACCCTGCAGTGTCCTGCGCGAACTTGACGGCGGCCTCCGCGCCGAGTCCGCCGGGCCATGAGCCCGCCATCAGACCTCCGACGCCAATCGCCATGCCGTTCAGGAAGTCTCGCCGCGTGATCGTTCGGTCCATGCCGAGCTCGCGGTCGCGCGCCGGACTGCGTTCGTCATCGTGTGTCATAACAAGCTCACTCTACTTCGGTGTCAGACACCGTGCATTCCTTACACGGTGTCTGACACCGCTCAGCCATCCTCGAAGCCCATCATGCGGAGATCTCGAGGTCATGGCGCCGCGCGCGCTTGAACAGGAACCAGCCAAGTGCCGTCGGACCGACGACGCCGATGATCAACTTGGTCTCGAAGAGCGAAACGCTCGCCACGTCGGACGTGGGCAGAAACGCGGCCCCAAGCGAGACGAGCGTCGTCGTCAGACCGACGCCTCCAGCCACGCGAGCGCCGGTGCCGACGCCCGAGGTCTTCGTCAGCGCGAGAAACAGGTACACGAACGGGATGAGCTGAATCACCACGGCCGCTTTCAACAGCACCTGGTAGGCCTCGGCGACGCTCGATCCCGCGAGCGAGAAGGCGGTGAAAACGGCCGCCAGCACCGCACAAGTCATCAGCGCCACGTGCGGTGAATGCCAGCGAGGGTGCACCCGGCCGAGGGCGCTCGGCAGCGCGCTCGTCAGGCCCGCGACGAACGGGATGCGTGCCGACCCGGCAAACCAGGCGGATGCGGCTCCTCCGGTCGCAACGCCCATCACGAGCGCCAGCGGCACCACAATCCATCCGACGTGCGCCGCGCCTGCCCCGGCGCCCACCGCCTGCATGACGCCCTGGATCACACCGAGTCGTTCGATGGGCACGAGCGTCAACACTGCGCCGGTGACAAGGAGATACGATCCGATCGACACGAGGCCGGCGATCACGATCGCGGGGCCCAGATCGCGCGCCGGATTGCGAATCTCATCGCCCATGGTCGACGCGAGCTCGATGCCGACCAGCGCGTTGCACATCACCGCGAAGCTGGTCGTCATCTCCCAGCTCACAGCCGTGACGCTCGGAGCATGGACGCCGACGCCGCTGGCCCACGCGCCGCCTGCCGCGGCCAGCACGAGCCCGACGCTGAGGAACGCGCTGAGACCGCCGATGTTCTGAATCCACTTCCCCACGGCCAACCCCCGGAGGTTCGCAACCGCGATGAGAGCCAGCCATCCGAACGATACGGCTGCCACGAACAGTTTCTGATTGACGAGGTCCGCCGCTCTCGCCTCTCCGCCTGCGAACGCGAGAATGCCCGCCATGTAGACCAGCAGCACCGGCACATAAAAGAGGTTGTTGGTCCAGTAACACCAGCCGGAAAGAAAACCGTGCGCGGCGCCGAACTCCTTCCGGGTCCAGAGATAGATGCCACCCTCACCCGGATGCCGGCGAGCCAGCGTGAGGACGGCGATCGCTTCGGGCACGAAGAACATGACGAATGCGAGCGCCCACAATCCGAGCGACGCCCAGCCATAGACCGCGACCGGCGGCACATTGTTGATGTTCACGATGGCGACGATCTTCAGGAGCACGAGATCCCAGCGACCCAGCGTCCGGGGAATCGCGAGCGACTCCGCGCTCATGAATCCCAGCCCGCGAGGCGGGTCAGGAGAAAGCGTTGCGGAACGATGTAGTTCTCCATCGCTCGACCGTGGGCGCGCTACCGCTCGAACACGACGCGTCCGGCGACCAGCGTCATGTCGACCTTCAAGCGAGGCAGCGCTTCGGGCGGCTCCGTGAGTGGATTTCCCGAGAGCACCGCCAGGTCGGCCCACTTGCCCACTTCGATGCTGCCGCGGTTCGTCTCGTCTCCGCTGGCGAGGGCTCCGCCCATCGTGTAGCCGTAGAGCGCTTCGCTCGCCGTAATCGCCTGCCTGGGCGCGATCGGCTCGCCTTCGTCGTCGAGGCGCGTAATCGCAGCCATCATCCCGACCATCGGATTGTCGTCTTCGACCACCGGCGCGTCCGACGAGAGCGCGACCCTGATGCCGGCGTCGAGCATCGCGCGAATCGGATACGTTCGCGGGAGGAACGAATCCGGGAGATAGCTGCGGAAGTTCCGGCCGAAGGTGCTGATGAAGATCGTTTGCGGCGCGGCGATGAGGCGAAGCATCGCCGCGCGCGCGAGCTGCGTGGCGTCAGGCAGGCCGAAATGCTCGATCCGATGCGCGAACCCGCGCCGATGAGGCCCCAGAGTCTCGTAGATGTCGAGCACCTGATCGATCGCGACGTCGCCAATCGCATGCGTCGCGATCCGCCAGCCGGCCGCGTGCGACTCCGCGCACAGCGCACGAAGCTCGCCTTTGGCGAATCGCAGGACGCCAATCGAGTTCACGTGACGATAGGGCACGCTGAGCGCCGCCGTGGCGCCGCTCAGGCCGCCATCCGCGAGGAACTTCACCGTGTCGACGCGCAACGTGTCCGACACGTACATGTCGGGCAGCGGCACCGGCGCGGGCACGCCGTCGACCCGCCGCAGCGGCATCACGTTCACACGCGATGGCAGCCCGCCCTTCGCATCCATCGAGCGGTAGACGGCCAGCAATTGAGGCGAGACCCCGCAATCGGCAGACGAGGTGATGCCGAGCGACAGCTGATGGCCGAGCGCGGCGACGATCATCGCTTCGTAGTCGGCAGGGGTCGGCGGCGGCATCACGCGCGCGATCAGCCCCATCGCCGTTTCGTGCAGCAGCCCCGTCGGTTCGCCGCGATCGTCGCGATCGATGACGCCGCCGGCCGGCGGGTCGGTGTCTGCGCCGACGCCCGCCCGCGCCAGGGCCGCGCTGTTGACGGCGTAGATGTGACCGCACGTGCGGGTGATCACGACCGGCCGGTTCGGCTCGGCGCGATCGAGATCGGCGCGTGTCGGCGGACGCTTCTCTCGCATCGACGCTTCGTTGTACCCGCGGCCCAGCAGCCACGCATCTGCGGGAAGCCGTGCACTGAACGCACTGACGCGGTTGAGCAGCTCGTCGATGCTGCCGGCGCGACGCACATCGAGCATCGTCGTGAGCAAATGACCGATCTTCCAGATGTGCGCGTGGGCGTCGTTGAATCCTGGCACCAATGTTCGGCCGCCGAGATCGAGCGTGCGGCTCCTCGAACCTGCGGCGTTCAACACGTCCTCGGTGCGGCCGAGGCACGCGATGCGACCATCACGAATGCCGACGGCTCGAGTCAGTGCCGGGCTCGCTTGCGTCAGCACATGACCGTTGTGTAGGACGAGGTCGAGCATGATCGCCAGTCAGCTGTGGCGCTGGTTTTCAGCCCTGCGATTGGCCCGCGCTCGCGGCGCTCCAGCGCCGCGCCACAACGTCGGGTTCGTCGCGCGCCGCGACGAGCTCAATCGCACGTCCGAGTGCACCCAGGCCCTCGCGCAGCATGTCCTCCGACATCGTCAGCGGCGGGAGGAGACGCACGCAGTTGCTGTACAGTCCTGCGCGCATCACCACGACGCCGTTCGCGACCGCCTGGCGAACGATCTTCAGCGTCTCCTCCGGCGTCGCCGGTTCTTTCGTGTCGCGATCCCGGACGAACTCGGCGAGCATCATGGGACCGAGGCCACGCACGTCACCGACGATCGGGAACTTCGCTTTCCAACCATTCATGACCTCGCGCATCACATCGCCGAGGCGGCGGGCATGCGCGAGGAATTCCGGCCGCCGGATCATGTTGACCGCCTCCAGGGCCGCGGCGCACGCGACCGGACTGCCGCCGTACGTCCCGCCGATGCCGCCCAGATGGGCCGAATCCATGACTTCCGCCCGCCCGGTCACCGCGCCGATCGGCATCCCGGCGCCGAGCGACTTCGCGCTCACGATGACGTCCGGTACGAGCCCGTAGTGCTCGATCGCGAAGAGACGGCCGGTGCGTCCGAATCCGCACTGGACCTCGTCGGCAATCATCACGATCCCGTGCTGATCGCACAGTTCGCGAATCCGTGCGAGGAACCGCGGCGGCACGGGAATGAATCCGGCTTCCCCTTGAACGGGCTCGATGATCATCGCGGCAACGGCGGACGGATCGACCTGAGCGACGAGCGCGTGTTCCAGTTGCCTGATCCCGAAGGCGACGTATTCCTCTTCCGTCATGCCCCTGGGCGTTCGGTAGACGTGCGGGATCGGCAGACGCACGATTTCTGGTGCGAACGGACCGAAGCCGCTCTTGAACAGGCCGTACTTGCTCGTGAGGCTCAACGTCAGCAGCGTGCGGCCGTGGTAGCCCCCTTCGAAGCAGATGACGGACGAGCGCCCGGTGTACTTGCGGGACAACTTGACCGCGTACTCCACGCTCTCGGCGCCGCTGTTTGCGAAGATCGTCTTTTTCTTGAACGTGCCGGGCGTGATCTCGTTGAGCAGCTCGGCCAACCGAACGTATGGCTCGTAGGTGGCGACCAGCGCGCATACATGGATGAACTTCTGCGCCTGCTCGACGATCGCCTCGACGACCGGCGCCGCGGTATGGCCAACCGCGAGCATCCCGATGCCGCCGGCGAAATCGATGAGCGTGTTGCCGTCGACGTCGAAGATCAACTCACCGTGCGCGCGCTCCACCACCACGTCGGTGGCGCGGCCAAGACCGGCCGGAGTGGCCGCCTGGCGCCGCGCAAGGAGATCGCGGGCGCGCGGACCCGGAATTTCCGTATTCAGCCTGATGTATGACATCGCCTGTTTGCGCGACGCTCCAGCGACCTCCCTGTCGGCGCCCAGCACGATGAGCACGCTGTAGTTGTCGCAGACCGGATCGTTCAGGTAGTTCGCGAGAAGCGCCCGAGGCTCGAACCCGACGCCAAGCTGCATCGACAGGGTGGGATCCTCGATGCGGCCGGCGACGACTCCCTGGTAGTAGGCTTCGGCCGTCATGCGATCTTTCACGTCGCCATATCCGCTGATCATGGCCGCGGTCACCTGTCCGTTGAGACCGAGGCGCCACACGACTTCCTGGCGAGCCGCATACAGGGCCTTGGCGATGCCGCGGCCCCGATACGCGGGGTCGACGCCGACGTCGGCGCCGTAGAGCCACTCACCCTCGGGCTGATGCGACGTCAGCCAGCCGCCCTGAATGATGTCGGCGAAGGTGTGATCGACGTGGTCGAAATCGAAGTGCAGGCGCAGCGTCGTCGTCGCACCGACCACGCGGCCGCCGTCGAGCGCGACGAACTGACCATCCGAGAACAGCTCGATGTGCTTGCGGTAGTGCGCCGCCTTGAACCGTTCGGCATCGTCGAGCGTGGGGAAACAGCGGCGCTGCAGCTCTTCGAGCTGTGGGGCGTGCTCCGGCCTCGTGTGCATGACCACGAGGCCGTCCGAGAGCCGACGGTAGTACCACATGGGCTTCGCCACGTTTTATGTGAACAATGCAATCTTGTCAACGAACCGCATGACGTGATCGGGCGTGGGAGGCCGCTGTCAGAGCGTTGCGGTCGGGGCTACAGCCGCCAGACACGCGGTCATGACCTCGATGTATGGTTGTCAACGTTCGAGCTTCGCGGGATCTCGCGCTGCCGTCGTCGGTTGGCGCGCCGAGTGCTATCATCCCGCCGATGAAAAGGACCCGACGCTCGACATCGGGTCGCCGCGCTCAAGGCTCCCGCATCGGTTTGCTGACCGTCGGTGAGACCGCTCGCATCCTGGGGGTCAGCCCATCGACGCTCCGGCTGTGGGAAAACGTCGGCCTGATCTCGCCGGCACGCAGCAACGGGCGTTATCGTCTCTACAGCCCCGAGCTGCTCGATGTCCTCAAGCGCATCAAATACTTGCGCGACGTCAAGCTCCTGAACCTGCCCGGTATCCGGCAGATGTTGGGAAAAACGCCCGACCAGGCCCCGGCCAACGGCAGGCGTCCCACTGAGCTCGGACGCAAGCTTCGGCGCCTCCGAAAAAAGAGCGGGCTGCGTGTCGTCGAAGCAGCCGGGCGCGCCAAGATCTCAGCGGGGTTCTTGAGCGCGATCGAGCTCTCGCGCGCGAATCCGTCGGTGGCCACGCTGCAGCGGCTCACGGCGACGTATGGCACGACCGTCCTCGAGTTCTACGACCTGCCCAGGCAATCGAATCATCTCGTCCGACCTCGCGATCGGCAAGCGATTCAGACGCAGTCCGGCGTTCGGATCGAGCTGCTGTCGATCGGCGCCCGACAACTCGAGAGCCAGATTTTTCGCGTGCAGCCCGGGGCCGGCAGCGATGGAGCCTACTCGCATCAGGGCGAAGAGTTCATATACATGATGTCGGGCACTCTCGAGATCTGGCTCGGCGAACTGGATTGCCACACCCTGCATGAAGGCGACAGCTTCTGGTTCGAGAGCGCTGTTGGTCATCGGTGGTACAACCCATCCCGCGCCGAGACGGTTATGCTCTGGATCAACACGCCACCGACCTTCTAGGTGCCACCTTTCATGAATACTGAGCCTGCGTCAACAACGGCACTTCGCCCGATCGCGCCGCGCAGCTGTTTTCGACACCGGTTCATGCTGCGGTATCGACGCGTGGCAGAAGCACGGCGATACGTTTCGAGGCGGCTTGGTCACCGCTCCTCGCCTACGCGTTGCGCAGTGGATCGGCCACGTGGAGTGTCGGCTCCCTCATTCGCACCGGCATCTCTCCCGCCGTGCGAACCTCGTCCGTTCGATGCTTCGGGAGGCTGCGCATCGGCTGGCCGCCGAACAACGAGCACGCTCGTTCGATGCCGGAGCAATCCCTGGAAGACGCGAGGGCGAGGCACCTCATCAGTTCACGCAATTGTTCGTGCCTTACGGTCCCGGTGCGTAGAATGAGTACAGTGACTACACAAGGGCAACCTGAGCGGGTGGAGGGGTACGAGCCGTTTTTCGGATTGAACGAGGCGCCATTCAGCCTGGCTCCCGACCCTCGATTCCTGTTTCCCAGCGCGTCGCACTCGGCCGCGCTCGCACAGGTTGCCCACGCGCTCGAGCGGCGTGAGCCGCTGGTCGTCATCACCGGCGAGATCGGCACCGGCAAAACACTGCTGTGCCGGACAGTGCTGCAGCAGATCCGGCGCAAGACGTTCCTCTCGGTCATCAGCGATCCTCTGCTCGAACGCGACGACCTTCTGAAGCAGCTGCTCCAGGACTTCGGCGTCATCCCGAGGGATCGGGCCAAGCTCACCGAGGCGAGCCGTCACGAACTCATCCAGACGCTGCAGGCGTTTTTCCGATCGCTCGCTCCGATCCAGGCGCACGCTGTCGTCATCATCGACGAGGCCCAGCATCTGCAGCCTGATGTCCTCGAGCAGATCCGCCTGCTCTCGAACATCGACGACGAGCGCGGCACGCTGCTCGAGATCATCCTCGTCGGGCAAGCGGACCTCGAGTCGCTGCTCGCCCGCCCGGAGTTGCGGCAGCTGGAGCAGCGCGTGTCGCGGCGGCTCCGGCTGGAACCACTGAACAGAGACGAGGTGGAGCAGTACATCAAGCACCGGCTTGCGCTAGCCCGCGACGGCATGCCGCCGAATCAGCTGCTCGGCGCGACTGAGCTGGCACAAGCGCTCGCAGAGTGGACGGGGACGAACGTGGGCGTCGAGTTTACGCCGGATGCGATTCACGCGATATCACAGCTCTCAGGCGGTCTGCCGCGGGTGATTAACCTGCTTTGCGATCGCGCGCTCGAAGAGGCCTGCGCTTCCCGGCTGCGCATCATCGACGGTCCATTGATCCAGACGGCAGCCCACGCGCTGGGGATCGGAGAGCAGGCTGCGGAGGCCTCCGCGGCGACAAATATCAACGCAACCGCGCGCAGCACGCAGGTCGGACCCGTTGAATCGTTCTGGGGCGCCATGCGGTCCGAATCCGAGGCGCCGGACAAAGCCGTCCAACCGGGTGACGAGCCCGTCCCTGTGGAGGTCGGCGCGCGCGCGCGGCTGGCCCCGGCACCACGGTTCGCAATGTATTTCGTGCTCGCGGCCTCGCTCGCCTTTGGTGCAGTGGCCCTCTGGTTGGGCGTTCGTGGAGCCCGACCGCCGGTGGCACAGGCGCCTCCCTCGGTGGCAGCGCCGGCTTCGTCGGCGCCACTCGTGGTCGGCGCGCGACCCAACTCAGCGCAACCGGTCGCCAAGACGTCAGTGACGGAGGCGGCGGCGACAACTGGAACACCAAGGCCGCCGGAGGCGACCGCTCCGTCTCCGACTCCCGCGGCCGCCGCGACCGCAACCGGCGGGCGCTTCGTTATTGTGGTGGCGTCCTTTCGGACCGACACGCGCGCCTCGTCCGTGGCGGCCGAAGTTACGGCGCTCGGTCTGCCGATGCGCCGACGGGTGTCGGACGGTTGGTACCAGGTGATCTCCGGTCCGTTCGCGTCACGCGCTGACGCGGAGGACGCGCAGCAACGCCTCCGTCGCGCCGGCCTTACCGGCACGCAGATTGTGCCGCCCGAGCGACAGCCTTAGTGCTGACTTTCATAAATACGGTGGCATGGCATTCGGCCGGCGATGCATCCCGACTGGCGGCGTTGCTCGTCGCTCACATATTCCCGATATGCTCGCTCCTCGCGCCTTGCCAGGCGGGCGCCTCGCCGCCCTCGGTGCGTCACCGTATTTATGAAAGGCAGCACTTAGTCTTCCTTCCACGGGTTGTTGGCAAACACCGCAAGCTCCGGCCACAACGCACGGCGAGGCATGTTGAGCGCCGCCATGATCGCTTCGCCGATGTCCTCGGCGTACAGTTTGTTCGGATTGTTGCGACCGACCCTGCCTCCAAAATTGGTCTGGACCTCCGAAGGGCAGACACAAGTGACCCGGATCCCGTGCGGTCTCAACTCCGCCTGCCAGCACTGGCTGATGCCTCTTACCGCCCACTTGCTGGCTCCATAGGGCGTGCCGGTCGCGGCACCCTTCATGCCGGAAGTCGATGCAATGTTCACGATGTCGCCCGAGCCCTGCGACTTCATCAGCGGCACGATCCGATTCGTGATGTCTACAAGGCCGAAGACGTTGGTATCGAACATCCTCTTCATCTCGTCGATGTCGAGGGCCCCGATTTCAGCCCTGTAAGCGTACGCGGCGTTGTTGACGAGGACGTCGACCCCACTCATGCAGTCCCGGCACGCCTCGACGGTTCTGGCATTGTCGTCTCCCACCGATACGTCGGCTCGAAGTCCATGCGCCCCCGTCTTCCGTGCGACTGTCTCGATCAGTTGCTCGTTACGCCCGGTGAAGACGACCTGGTGGCCGGCCCTGCATGCCAGTTCGACGATGGCCGCGCCGATCCCCTGGCTGCCACCGGTGACGAGAAAACGGCTTGCCTGCATGGAATGACCGACGGCACGTCAGGCGGCGCGCGTCGGATCGTGGCGGCTCAGACAGCCGCGATGCGAGTCGGACGCACATCCGACAAAAGCGCTGGTATCGAACCGGTGGTTCACCGCAAAGTGCGGCACGTACTCACCCATCGCGTCCGCGAGTGGGCGAATCATTCTCGATGGGGTCCGTGCGGCTGGCTCGAAAAGAAACTCCGTCCCGTTGACGCGATAGACCACCCACGCATGCTGGCGATCGATCTCCGGCTGATCGCCACAGATCACGCGGCCCACACAGAACTCGGCGTCGATGCCGAGCTCTGCCAGCTTGCGCCAGGCCCACAGCGCAAAGTCCTCGCAATCGCCGCGGCGCAGTTTCTCGAACGCGGCGGGATGCTGCCAGAAGTCCTGCTTGTGAAACAACGTGAAGTCGCTGACGTACTCGCAGGTCTGCAGCCACGCCACGATGTCGTCGATGGACCGCACGCGCACGGAGCTCTCGCCCTCGAAATACGCAGCAAAGGGCTGCCGCGAGCCCGGCCCGAACGCGCTCGTCGGCACACGCATTGCCAGGCGCTCCCATGCCGATTCGCGGCCGACAAGGCGCGCGGCAAGGCGCACGAACCGTGAGAAAAGCCGGCGGAACGCCCTTCCTGGTGATGTGGCTGGCACCGAAGAATTCTGACGCAGATTCTAGCGCAAACGTTCAATCTGCCACAGCTTCACGGTTCTCTCTCGTCTCTCTCGCCGCTGCTGGCCAGTCCTGCCCGACATGACCTGCTGCGTGTTCGCCTTCGCTCCGGGTTGAGCGCGGGGACTGCCCGTTGAACGGGGCGCGCCCTCAGACGTCTCCGTTTTTGCTTCGGAACTTGCGCCAGTTGTAGCCGCGATCTAATCTCGCGCTCATGTCTCCGCCTGAAATGTGGCTTCGTGGCCCGATTGCCGCCGTGCCTGCGTTGTTGCAACCCGTTGCCCACAGCCTGCTGCAGTGCCGCGAAGAGATGCGCGCGCACGTCGCAGGACTGACTCCAGAGCAGGTCTGGGCTCGTCCCAACGGCGCCGCTTCGATCGGATTTCACGCACGGCATGCGGCCGGTAGTCTCGATCGCCTGTTCACGTATGCGCGCGGCGAGCGCCTCTCGGCCGCTCAACTGGCGGCTCTGGCGGCCGAGGCCCAACCGGACCTCACGCCGAGGGTTGGCGCCGCACTCGTCGCGGCATTCGATGAGGCCGTCGAACGAGCGCTCGAACAACTCCGAACCACGGCCGAGAGGACGCTGCTGGACGCCCGGGGTGTTGGCCGCGCCCAGCTCCCCTCGACGGTCCTCGGCCTCCTGTTCCACGCGGCCGAACACACGCAGCGTCATGTGGGGCAGCTCGTCACAACGGAGAAGGTCCTCTGCTCGTAGCAGATCTCATGTCGACGACAGGCCGCCGCTATTCATCTTCGGAACATCGGGATTCATTGCCGAGATGCCCTCGGTCGCCTCCCTGACGCCGGAGCGGTTGAGCCTGGAACGTCCGGAATGCCAGGGCGGCATTTCGATTCGAGAGCAAGAGACGGAGTGTCCGGGGCCTCGATGCGCGTCATAGTGAGTGCTGTGGCGCAGGCGTGTGGCGCGAATGCATTGGCCGTCGCAATCCCCGCCCCCGCGTGGTGGCGGCCGATCGATCATTGTCGGGCGACCGCTGGGGCGTGGAGCGCAAGCGGAAACTTGCTCGTGCGGGAGGGAGTGGTATGAACGCAGCAGTCAATGCCCACGAAGTCGGCGCGGTGGACATCGCCTCCCGCGTGGACGCATACGAGTGGTCGCGGATCTCGGCGCATCTCGACGCCCACGGCTGGGCGATGTTCCCGAAGCTCCTGACCGCCAGCGAGTGCGCCGCCATCGCCAGTCTCTACGCCGATGACAGCAAGTTCCGGAGTCATATCATCATGGCGCGGCACGGCTTCGGACGCGGCGAGTACAAGTACTTCGCGTACCCGCTGCCGGAGAAGGTCGCCGACCTGCGCACGGCGCTGTATCCGCGGCTCGTCCCGATCGCCAATCGATGGAACGAATCGATGGGGATCGCCGTGCGCTATCCTGGCGCGCACGCGGACTTCATCACGCGGTGCCACAACGCAGGGCAGACGCGGCCGACGCCGCTCCTGCTGCAATACGGCGAAGGCGACTTCAACGCCCTGCACCAGGATGTCTACGGCGAGCACCTCTTTCCACTGCAGGCGGCGGTTCTGCTCTCGGAGCCGGAGAAGGACTTCACCGGCGGCGAGTTCGTGCTGACCGAGCAACGGCCACGGATGCAGTCGCGTGCCGAGGTCGTGCCGCTCGGTCGTGGTGATGGCGTGGTCTGGGCCGTGCGCAACCGCCCGGTGCAGGGCACACGCGGCACCTACCGCGCGACCCTGCGCCACGGCGTGAGCCGGCTGCGGTCCGGTCGTCGCCACACGGTCGGCGTGATCTTTCACGACGCGAAATGATCGGTCACCCGGCCGAAGGATGTCGCGGCGATGACCCATTGCGGTATCGCAGATGGGTCCGCGATCGCATTGGGTACGGCTACGAGGCCTGCGCTCCTGAGAGCGGTCGACCGCGGCGACGTGCTGGCCCATCGCGGCTGCGGTATCACGCGGTCCTGCCACCCGAGCGCGGGCATCACGCGCTGACGGGCGGATCTCGCATCGACTAGAACATGAGCTTCAGCCCGAACTGCACCTGGCGCGGCGCGCTGCCAGCCGCCGTGGTCGTGATAGTGCCGACGCCGCCGGCGGGTGACGCGACGATGTCCGACGGCGTGACCGCTGTCGTCCGCAGAGCTGCCAGTTCGGCAGCGGTCAAGAGGCGGCCATCGGTGTGCTGGAGTTGCGTGAACGTGTTGTTCGGCAGCGCGAAGAACGGCCAGTCGAAGAGATTGAAGACCTCGACCCGCGCCTGCGCCGTCACCCGCCCGTGCAGCGGGAAGTCCTTGAAGAACGACAGGTCCACTTTCTTGTAGCCCGGCCCGAGCACCGAGTTCCGCTTGGCATTGCCCGGTTTGCCGAGGTCCTGCGGCGCGAACGCGGTGATGTCGAACCAGCGATCGACCGTTGGGTTGTCCACGTTTGCCGGCCCCAGCTGATTCGGCCGATCGGTGTTGACGCCATTGACGTTGATGCGAGCGACCGAACCGAAGGCCGCGTCAATCACCGTGATCGGCACTCCCGTCTGGAAGTTGCCGACCATGTTTATCTGCCAGTTCTTGACCAGGGTGGCCACGATGCCGCGCGCATCGCGCGCGAACGGCAGCACATAGGTCGTGCCGAACGCCACCCGATGCCGCACGTCGACGTCCGCAGGGGCATAGTCATACATCACGTCGTTCGGCAGCAGCCCGATCGGGCCGGACTGGTTGAGCCCCATGCCGCCCTGGGTGCTGTTGCTGAATGCGAGCGTGTAGTTGGACGTCACACTGAGGCCCGTGTTGAACCTCCGCTCGAAGACCAGCTGCATCGAGTCGTAGTCTGCGAGCCCCTCGTAGCGCGTGATGTTGATGGCCTGCGTCGTCGGCAGCGACTCGGCGTACTTCAGCGGATTGAGCACGCCGGGCACGGTTGACGGATCGGGGCGGTTCAGGTTCACCGTGCGCGGGGTCCCGCGGCCACGTTGCCCCACGTAGCCCGCCGATGCGACGTTGGCGCCAAATTGCCGCTGGACGAACAGGTTGAATTGGTGGGTGTACGGCGTTCGCGTGCTCTCCGGCGCAAGGGCCAAGGCGCCGCTGAAATTCGTCGGGCTCGCCAGGGTGAAGGGCGGCAGCATCTCGATGCTGCCGTACGGCGCCACGCACCCGAGGGCACCCGGAACGCCCACGGTGCAGCTGAAGGTGGACGAGAAGATCGCCCCGGTCGTCGATGGGTCCGACGGCGAGTAACTGATGCCGTAGCCGCCGCGCATGACGGTGGCTTCCGCCACTTCGGCGGCGAAGCCGACCCGTGGCGCGAAGTTCAACCAGTCGACCTTCACGCCGGCGAGCGGATCGTCCTTGGAAGCGACGCGGAAGGCCCGGGCGTCGAGATCGAAGTTCGAGAGCCGATTGTCCGCTTCCGTCTGTGGCGCGAACACTTCATACCGCAACCCGAGGTTGAGCGTCAGGCGGCTGTTCACGCGCCAGTCGTCTTGCACGTAGGTGCTCGGCTCCCACCAGCGGAAGTGGAACGTCGCGGGCTGGTTGGATCGCGTGATCGACAGTGGCGTCCCCTGCAGCAACGCGACCAGCGAACCGGGCGCCGACGTGCCAAACGTCAAGGTGGCCATCCCGTTCGGGTTCTGCAGCACGTTCCTGTAACGCCGGACGATGGCAGCCCCGACCTTCACGTTGTGCGACCCACGCGTTGTCGTCAGCGAGCCCGCCAGCTGGGTGACGATGTTGTTGTTCAGGATCGGAAGGAACTGCGGGTCGCCGACAATCGTGTAGCCGGCAGGCCGAATCGACGGCAGCGAGGTGGTGTAGTCGTCGAGGACGGCATTCTTGAACCCGAGGGTCTCCGCGATTCCGCTGCCGTAGTTGGGCGGCAGCGACGAGACGTTGAGGCGCGTCTGGCCTGCGCGCAATTCGACCACGGTCTGCCCCAGGACGTGCACGTAGTTCAAGGCGAGGGCCTGCGCCGTCTCCTCGTTGTTACCCGGAAACTGCACGTCGGTGCCCAACGCTTCACCGCCGACGGCCTCCGCCGCCACACCGTTGACCCTCGTCGCCGGGAAGATGCCTGGTGTCGATGTCGTGACCGGGTTGCGTGAGTAGCGCACGTAGAGCCGATCAGCGTTCGAGAAGTTGTGATCGATCCGGATGTCCCCGGTGGTCCCGCGCTGTTCTTTCGTCGGCGAATAGATGTAGTTGTTCGCGGTGGCCTCACCGAGGAGACTGGGCTGAACCCCCAGGCCAGCCGTCGGGCGCGGATACAGCTTGAACAGCGCGAGGCCAAGCGGATGGATCTGACCCGGGGTCAGCACGGGCCCGCCACGGTCGGAAAAATCACCCGGATGATCGAGCTCGTAGGCGGTCGGCACCGTGCTGGTGACCGGCTTCAGCTCTTGAATGAGGCGCAGCCACTCCGCGTCGCCGAAGAAGAACGTCCGATTCTTCACCAGCGGACCACCAAGGCTCCCGCCGAACTGATTCTGGGTCAGCGGTGGCTTCGGAAAGCCGGCGCGCTTCGCGAAATAGTCATTGCCGTCGAAACGATCGTCATGATGGAAGTCGAACAGCGATCCGCGAAGCTGGTTGGTGCCGGACTTGGTTATGACGTTGACCACAGCGCCCTGTGTGCGGCCCACCTCCGCGGTGAAGACGTTTGTGCTCACCTTCACTTCCGCAATCGCTTCAACGGAGGGACGCACCGCCAGGAGGCCGGCACCACTCACCGAGTTGTCGAGGCCATCCAGCAGCATCTGGTTGGCGCCTTCGGGCTGTCCGTTGGCCGACAATGACGAGCCCTGTCGACGGGAATCAGGACGCGTGCCGCTGGTGATGCCGGTCGACGCTCCCATGTTCACCCCCGGCTGCAAGCGCACCAGCTCGATGTAATTGCGGCCGTTGAGCGGGAGGTCCGCCACCGCCTTGGCGGAGATGGTGGCTCCGACCGTCGACGTGTCCGTCTGCAGCAGCGGCGCCTGGCCGGTGACAACGATCGCCTCGCTGATTGCACCGGCTTCCAACCGGGCGTCGACGCGCGGACGGTCCCCGGCGCCGACCGGGATGTCCCGGACGACCGACCTGAAGCCCTCGAGCTCTATGCGGACGCGGTAACGGCCGGGAGGCAGAAGGTTGACAACGTAATTACCGACGCGATCGGTCACGACGACCTGCGTTACCTCGGTCGCGGTGTTGGTGATGGTCACGGTGGCACCAGGCACGACGCCACCGGTGGTATCGGTCACGGTGCCGACGATGTCCGCGGTGGTCAACTGCGCGGCCGCGGGACGACCCGCGCCGAATATCACGCACGCCACCAGCAAAACTACAAGTCTCTGAAACATCTCGCCCTCCGAAGTGGACTGCTCTACTTGGGCCACCGAGATGAGGTATCCAACGAGCCCGCAGACGTGCGGACTATAGCAGCCGGGATTAAGGCGAATTGTGACGAATGAAGACGAGACCAGTTTCGTGTCAGCTCTGCAGGGAGTATCCGTCGGTATTGGGACTGAGGGTCTCCTCACAGAGACGCCGGTCGTGACCTTGATGCCCATTCAGGCCCGCGGCTGCAACCTGGCCCGATGCTGCGCTCAATCATGTTCCAGCTTCAAGACCTTGGCGTTCACGGAATCCGCGATATAGATGGTCCTTTGATCCGGGGTGACCACCAGGTAATGGGCTTCGCCGATCAGGTTAGACGTTGCGCCGTCCGTATCCCGCCCGCCTTTACCAAGCCATCCCGTGATTTTTCCGTTTTCGTCGAGGGACATGATCATCCCGTCCATCCCCGAAGACATCCAGACTTGGCCCTTCGCGTCCACGAACAGGCCGCTCGTCAAATTCGGCTGCTGAATTTCCCGGAGCGGACTGAGGTTGATGTCGAGCGCCAGAATCTTGCCCATCTGACGATCGGTGACCCACAGTTCTCCCTTGGGCGTGACGATAACGCTGTGAATGGTGGGATACGTGCCGTCGGCATGGGGAAGTGCACGGCTCGAGATGTATTTGCCGTTCTTGTCGAACTTGAAAACCCGCGGATCGGATCCCTGCGTAACCGCCGGTTTGGCGGTGTTATAGGATGAACAGTAGGTGCAGTCGGGCGGCGAGGACGTGCCGCCATGACCCTGCACCACATAGAAATTGTCGTCCTTGTCGAAAGCGACGTCCATGGGCTGGTTGAACATGCCATTCCATTTTGCGTCGTCCCATTTGGCGACTTCGCCGCGCGTGCCCACCGTCATCACGGGCTCGCCATTCGGCTTCAGCTTCCACAGCACGTTCAGAAAGCTGTCGAGAACCCAGATATTGCCGTAACGATCGACCCGCATACCGTGCGCGTTGATGGCAATGTTGGGGTTGAACGTCCGCAGGAATTTTCCCTGGGCGTCATACTCCACCATCATCATGGCGGGGTTCCGGTTGAAAACCAGCAGATGACCCTGGGGTGTCAACGCAACCCCTGCAACATTGCCGAATTTCTGTCCCGGCATTGGAGCCGGCTGGCTGACGAAATGGTAAGGCAGCGCCGGCGCGCTGGGAGGGCGCAGACCAGGCGTGGCGCGGGGTGGAACGATGTGAGGATCGCTCCGGCCTGCAGGCCGATCCTGTCCCGGTTGCGCCGGACCTGGCGTGTCCTGTGTCAGGGCGGCGGTCACCCCCACCAATATGGACAGGACGCTGAAAGTGAATAACGTTTTCATCTGGCCCTCCCCAATATCTGTGCTGGTCCGTCGGCTGGCGGCCAGCTCGTTGTGAGACGAGCTGCGAATGGCGGTGTCGTACTCGATCGAGTCCTTACAGGCTGATGCTCGATTCGCCGACCTTGTCCGGCGGTGGGCATTCAGCGCTAATCGCGCATCAACGCGACGGATCGACCGTCACCGCGCCACATCGCCGGGGCTCGGCGATTGAGTCAGGAATCGACCGGGCCGCGTCAGCCACGCATCGACGTAATCGAACGTCCGCGCCACGGTGTCGCCATACTCGGGACGGCACGGGGTGAAGTTGTGCGTCGCGCCCTCGACGAGCGCGAACTGCTTGTCGCGCGCGGCGAGATGATTGAAGATGATCTCGTTGGGCACGATCAGATAGTGGCACGTCATCGACATGACGAGCGTCGGAACCGTGATGCCCTCGGCGTTCGACGGCGCGCTGCTCATGGCGGATTTCCAGTCGACGCCCACGATGTCGTCTTCCGTGAACGCAAAATCCTTCTGCGTCCGGATCGCCGACATCGCGAGGAACCGGCGCACGGTGCTGTTTTGCGTCATCACGCCGAGCGTCCCGAGTGCGTCTTCCGGCCGCGCCCCCGACGGCGGACGAACCGTGCGAACAGTCTCGGTTGGCGTCGCTCCGTCCGCCTTCAACAGCGGATGCGGTGCGCGCGTCTTCGATACGACGCGCCCGTCCGGCTGGTAGAGTCGTGCGCCGGTGGCATTGATCCCCATCCCCGGCACCACGAACGGCTCGTCGTCAGCGTAATCGCTCTCGCCCTTCTCGATCGCCGCGAGCCGCGCTCGCGCCTGCTCCACCAGCTGTAGGTTGCGCGCGGCCTGCGCGGCGTAGAACTTCCGGGAGAACTCGGCGGTGTACGACGCGTGTCGATTCGCGCGGTCGTACCCGTTCCGCGGATCGAACATGTCGAGCTCGGGTACCCGCACGCGCGGCCTGGCCGAATCGACCGCCGGATCGACCGAACTCATCTGGTGGAAGGCGCCCAACGTCGAATCGAGCAGGATGAGACCGTCCGCCTTTTCCAGTCCCGTCGTCACGGCCGGGCGGCACGGATAGATTTTCTCGGGTCCCGAGCAGGCGTTGGGTCCGTTTTCCGCAACGTTCTGATAGAAGGCCATCTCGTGCCCGCCCCCGCTGTGGGTGATCACGACGACCTTCTCCACGCCCGGCAGACCGCGGAGGTACTTCAGAGCGGTCGAGTATGCCGGCGCATACGTATCTGGAAACGATCGGCCATCGGAAACGTTCACCATCAGGATGCGGTACCCGCGGCGCGCCAGTTCGCGGCCGGAGGGATGGTTGAAATTGCTCTCGCTCGGGTGGCCGAACAGCAGCGCGATGCCGTTCTTCGCGCTCCCGGTTCCGGGCTCGTACAGCACGGCGTCGCTCGTGCCTTCACCGCGGCCACCAAGGCGCACATAGGTGCTGCGCGGGGCGGGGCCCGATCGGCCTCCACCCTGCCCCGCCCTGCCCTGCTGGCCTGACGCGATCGATTGCCAGGCGACGCATGCCATCGCCAGCGACAGGGTGAACGCTGCTGTTCGAGTCATCCTCATGTCGGTCTCCGTTGCCTACAGCGTTTTTCACATCCATGTAGGCGACGGGCTTCAGCCCGTCGCTCGGCCGGCCTGAAGGCCGGCCGCTACGAAGAAATGAAATGCGCTCTAAAAGTCGATCTGGAAGCCGAGCTTGACCAGCCGCGCGTCGAGGATCTGCGTCGGCTTCAGCCACGACGTGCCATAGGTCGTGTTCATGTTCAGGACCATGCTGGCGTTGAACAGGTTGAACACGTCGAAGTTCGCCGAGATCTTGCGCGACCCGAACCGGAGGATCTTCGTCAGTCGAACGTCGAACTGGTTGATCCGGTCGGCGAGATAGGCCGAGCCGATCGGAAGCAGGTCGAACGTGACGTTGGCCGTGCCACCGGCCAGCGGGCGACCGAGCGAAGGCTGGATGGCGGCGGTCGCCACAGTGTACGAGGCGCCGTAGTTCGCCGGGGGCAGGTTCTGGTACACGGCCGCCACCTGGAAGTCCAACGGCAACCGGTACGATCCGTTCAGCTTGATCCGGCTCTGGTACGGATTCTGGCTTTCGCAGTTGTACAGCGCCTGCGGAGAGTCGACCACGAAGCAGTTGTTGGTGCGCGAGAACGTGTTGCCCCCTGCCGAGCCGGAGACGAACGTGTTGCCGACGTTCCAACCGCCCTGCAGCGAGCCGCCTTTGCCGAACCGGGCTGCGATATTCACGTCGACGCCGTTGTAGACCTCACTGGGATTCCCGAACTTCGACGCCAGACCGACGACGTTGGACACAGCCCCGAACTTCGACGGGTTGATGTCGTACAGGCCGCAGATCTGCGAGCCGCTGACCGCGCCAAGCCGCGAGTCGACCGGCGCGGTGATGCAGTACGGGTCGTAGTCGGCCGGGGCCACGAGGGTGTTGTCGGTGGCGGTGAAGTTACCGAACCAGCGGCGATAGTACGCAACGCTGACCGCGACGCCGGGCCGCACTTCCTGATCGACGCCGACAGATGCCTGCCAGTTGTACTGGCGCTTGCCGTAACCGGTCATGAAGCCCGCGTCGGGCACCGTGTTGTACTGCAGTTGACCGAACGACGAGTTGGCCATCGCCCCGCACTCGCCGTTGACGCCGGTGTTGGCCAGGTCACAATTCGGGTAGAAGTCTCTGTTGGCGTCGGTCCAGGACCGCGTGGTGCTCAGCACGATCGCGCCGCTCGGCCCGAAGCTCGTGGCGTAGGCCGAATTCAACGACTCGACGTAGCGGCCGAGGCCCGCCTTGACTGCCGTCTTTCCGGTGCCAAACAGGTCCCAGGCGACGGCCATGCGCGGATTGAGGTCGTGCCAGCAGGGCAGGCAGTCGACCTGCGGGTAGTCCGCCACGGCGTTGCTCGGGAAGCCCGCCGGCTCGGTGACCGCGGCGGCATACGCTCTGAGATACTCGTACCGGAGGCCCAGATTGAGCGTGACTCGACGCATGCTCCACTGATCCTGCACGAAGATGCCGAGGTTCGGCCGCACCATCGCGGGGTTCACCCGCGGCGTGACGAACTCGGTGAGCGACCTGGGCGCCCCGTTGTTGAACGTGTAGCTGACGGGCAGGCTGAGGCTGGCGCCACGCTCGCGGTAATCGTCGTACTTGCGGGTCATGAGCAGGTTGAACCCGCCCTTGAAGTTGTGCCGGCCGGTCACATACGACGCGGCCGCCCGCATGATCAGCGGGTCGGCGACGTTCCTCTGGCGGATCCCAGTCCCGTTATAGGTGAACCCGGTGGACTGCTCCCTGATCTGAACGTTGTTGGCCATCCCGCCGCACGCCATGTCGCCGAGCCCGACCGAGTAGAAGTTGTTCATCGCGCTCAGGCCCGCATCGAACAGCATGTGGTCGCTCATGGGGGAAGTCCAGGTGCCCTGCAGCACATTGACCTGGTTGCAGTACGCGTTGGCGCGCGCGGACGCCTCCGCCGCCGTGTTGCCGGCGTCGAGCTCGCCGCCTTGGTTCAGCGAGTTGTTGTGCTGCCAGTCATACGAGAAGCCGAATTTCTGCTTACTGTTCGCTGCCCACGTCAGACGCATGTTGTCCGAGTGCAGATCCTCGGCGCCATAGACGGGCTGGCTCGGGTCGGGCGTGAAGAGGAAATCCGACAGGTTCGAATCGTGAAAGAGGTTCCCGACCTGCGTGCGGCGGCCGTTGCGGCGATGCGCCGTCACGAACCAGAGTTTGCTCGGGACAACAGGGCCGCCGAGCACCACATTCAGGTCGTAGATCGACTGGATGTTGTTGCTCCACGTGAAACCCTGCGCCTCCAGGTCCGACGTCAGGTTGTTCGACTGCAGCGCGTGCTTCGTTCCGGCGGCCGCGACCGTCCCGGAGAACCTGTTGCCGCCATCGCGGGAGATGATGTTCACCTGGGCGCCGCCGGTTGAGTATTCGGCGGACCCGCCCGAGCCGGCCTCGACGACGATCTCGGCCGCGCCGAGCGGGTTCATGAAGAAGGTGCGACCCGTCGGGTTGTCGAGCATGTTGAACGACATGCCGTTCAGGAGCGCCCGCGAATCGGACTGTCGCCCGCCGTGGATCGACATGCGCACCGACGTCTCGCCCTTGCCCCCGCCGACGTCCTGGGCTCCCGCCGGTGATGCCGCGGCGGGCATGAACGCCATCAGCGAGAGCGAGCTCTTCGCGGTCGGGACCGTCTCGAGTTCCTCAGTGGAGATGACCCGCTGCTGCGTCACCTTGGTCACGTCGACGAGCGGACTCGCGCCTGACACCGTCACCGTCTCGGCCAGTTCGCCGAGCTTCAACGCGGCGTTCACGGTTGCCGTGAAGTTCGACGTGAGCTCGAGGCCTTCCTTCGTCAGCGTGGCAAAGCCTGAGAGCGAAAAGGTCACCGCGTAGGTGCCCGGCCGTAGCTCGATGATCTGGTACTGCCCCTGTGCGTCGGTGACGGTGCTCCTGACCTTTTCAATCAAGGCCGGACTCGAGACTTCGACGGTCACACCGGGTATCACGCCACCCGAGGCGTCTTTCACGACTCCGCTAATCGCCGCTGCGCTCGTGCCCTGCGCCAGCGCCGCCGGCGCCCCGGCCAGCAGCGAGGCCGAGAACATGACGATCGCTGCGACGCGCCCGCTCCAGCGCGACGTCCTCATATATTCGCTCCTTGATCAGAACCGTCCAGGTTTGCTCAGCCACGCGTCGGCGTAGTCGAACGCGCGTTTCGTGGTGTTGCCGAACTCCGGCCTGCACGGCTGGAATCCGTGGTTGGCGCCCTCGACGCCGACGAACTCTTTGTCGGTGGCCGCCGAATGGTCGAACACGGTCTCGAGCGGCACGAGATGGATTGCACACGTGGCCGCCATGACGAGCGTGGGGACTCTGATGTTCTCGACACTGCCGGCAGCGCTGTTTGCCGACGACCGCCAGTCAATGCCCTTCATGGAGTCCTCGGTCAGCTCGAAATCGGGCGTCGTTCTGAGCGCCAGGAACGACAGGTAATGCCGCACGGTGGTGTTGTACGTCGTCTCCCGCATCGTGTCCCGCGAGTCGGGCAGCGTCCCCTCGGCCTTGCGGGCCGAATGGATGATCTCGACCGGGGTCGTACCGTCGGCCTTGAGATGGAGGTGCGGCTCGTGCGTGCGGGAGAGGATGTGCGCGTCGGCCATGTTCAGGCGGGCACCCGTGGAGTTGACGGCCATGCCCGCGACCACGAACGGTTCGTTGTCCTTGTAGGGCCCCTGGCCGGCCTCGAGCGTCTTGAGCTTCCCCTTGGCCCCAGCGATGAGACGTTCGCTGCGCGTGCGGAGCGCGGCGTAGTACCGCGTGACGAACGCCGGTGCATAGGATGCCGTGTTGGTCTCAGGGTCGTAGCCGTTGTGGGGCGCGTACATGTCCAGCGACGGCTCGCGCTTCCTCGGCTGGTTGGTGTCGACGGCGGGATCGAGCGAAATCATGCGGTGCGGAGCGCCGATGTTGATGTCGAGCAGCAGAAGGCCGTCCACTTTCGGCAGACCGGTGAGGTTGCTGCCGCGGCACGGGTAGAGTCGCGAGGGCACCTGACACGCTGACGGACCGTTTTCCGCGATCTCCTCGTAGAACGTGAGCACGGGACCGCCGCCGCTGTGGGTGGCGAACACGACCTTCTCGACCCCCGGCACCGTTCGAGCGTAGCGCACGGCCGCAGCCACCGCCGGCAGGAACTCCTCGATCGTTTCCTCGGGCCCGTAGTAGTTGATCCCCAGGGCCCGGTACCCGCGCGCCGCGAGCTCGCGGCCGATGAAGTATTCGAAGTTGTTGTTGTGATCGGGGTGCGTGTTGATCGCGATGATGCGGCTCTTCGGCCCCGGCTGCAGCGGCTCGACGAGCAACGCGTTGGCATTGTTCGCCAGCCGGACGTACGTGCGTTTCGCGGGTACGTCGGGCGTCTGGCCACGCTGGCCGCGGACGAGAGCCTGTGTGCCCACGAGCGCCGCGATCGTGAAAGCTGCCAGGCGCCACCCGGCCGTCACGCGGCACCGCCCTTGGCCGGTGCGACCGCATTGATGAGATCCGTGAGATGAGCTTTCGTGTCCACGGTAAGAATCGCCTCCATCGCGCGCCGGGCGCCGGTTTGCCCGAGGATCCGCTCGGACAGTGCCAGAAACTTGTGCTGGATCTGCTCATCGGTCGCGGGGTTCTGATAGCTGCCTGGCGGGTACGGCACGTCGGCCTTTCGGACCGAGCCGTCGTTCAGCGTGACCTCCATCCGCGCGCCGAGCACGTCGCCGCCGCTCGTCGTCAGCGCCGGATCGCAGACCATCGTGATCCGCTCGATGAAAGCGAGCGGTTTCGGATCGCGGAACCGGCGCTCTTCGAAATCATCGATGCGCACGTCGCCGTCGATGAACGCGCGCGCGACGAGGTACGGAGCGCTGTGGTCGGCGTGCTCCCGTGTGTTGATTTCGCCGAGGAATCCTTGCTGCTGCTTGTAGCCGAAGTCGCTCAGGTGCAGCGTGAGCCGCCGCACATCGTCGGCCTTGACACCGCGGGCGCGGATCTGGAGCGCGGCGGCAATCGGCGCCTGCGAGGTGCCGATGCTCGGCCACATCTTGGTGCAGCTCTTGAGAATCTGATGGTCGCCGGATCGGCTTCTCAACACCTCCTCTTTGACGCCGCCGTTGACGACCTTGCCGTAGCCGCTCTCGCCGTCAACGACGGTCAGCGGGTACTGCACGCCGCCTTGCGCGAGCAGCGCGGCGAACGTGCCGTTGCGCGCGGCCAGCGCCTCGGCCGTGCCCTTCGCGTTGGACAACTCGCCCCCGCTGCGTACTTCGGAGAGCGTGTTCGCGAACGACGCGGCGATCGCGACGGCGTTGGCAATCGCCGGCGCGTCGAGACCGAGCAGCCGCGCGGCCGTCGCCGCGGACGAGTACTGCGCTTCGAGCGACGGCAGATCGAATCCGCGGCGGCCGCCCTCCGACGCGTCGCGGACCTTCACCTGCACTTCGTACCCGACCGTGAACCCGAGCAGCAGGTCCTTGCCCGAGAGGTTCTGCATTTCGGCGATCGCGAGCGCCGGCGCGAGATTGATGCTGGGATGGTGCGGGAAACCGAACGCCGCGTAGTCGTTGAAATCGAGGTAGCGGATCGCCATCGCGTTGATGAAGGCCGCTTCGTCGCACGACGTCTTCCACCCCGCGCCGATGACGCTCGCCTGCGGGTTGCCGCCCCGCGCCGACACGACGCGCTGCGCGATGCGTACGGGACCCATATCGACGGCGCCGATCGCGCACCCGAGCGTGTCGAGCAGGAGGTACTTCGCCTTCTTCACGGTGGCGGGCGGCAGATCCTCGTAGCGCATGGCCGCGACCCAGACGCCGAGATCCTGCAGGACCGTTCGCGACGCTACCTTGCGCGGCTGCCCGCGTTCCTCCTGCTGCGCCTGCGCCAGCGGCGCCGCGCTGCGGCTCGCGGCGAGCAGGGCCGCGGCGCCACACCACCTGACGAAGTCGCGACGCTCCACCTGCGTCGGGTGAATGTTCGTAGCTGCCAGAATTCGCCGCCGCAACCCGCTGGCCCGGCCACGACCGCGAACAGTGGCGTTTCGCATTGACGTCTCCTCACTGACATTTCGTCATTTCGCGCGGGAGCGCGGGCTTCGCACGCGAGCCTTCACCTTGCGACTGCCGCGGCGCGGGCGCGCGACGCCGATCGGCGCCGATCGAAAGCCGGCGGCCAGGAACGGCACCACGTGCCGCAGGGTGGCCTCGACATCGCCGGGATCGCAGAGTCCGTGCGAGAAGGCTTTGATGCGTTGCGGGCTGCTGGCGGAGTGATAAATCGTCCCGAGCATGAAGTGGAACCGCCACAGGATCTCACCGACGGGCAGCTTCGGCAGGCATTGGCCGAGCGCCTCCACGAATGTGCTGCGGGACTGATCGAAGTTTTCGGTGACGAGCTGCGCGAACAGCGGAGCGTTTTCAGCCGCCAGCATGGCGCGCAGCCGGGAATACTGATAGCGCCCATCGGGGCCGACGATCTCGACGAGCGCCGGCCGCACGAAGGCCTCGATGACCGACTCGAGCTGCAGCCCGGTCCGCCGGGCCTCGGCCAGCAGTCTGAGCCGTTCGCCGTTGAGCGTGGCGCAGTGGCGCCGGTAGATTTCGGCGAGCAGTCCATCCTTGCCGCGGAAGTAGTAGCCAACCAGCGACCAGTTCACGCCGGCTTCGGCGGCAATCGTTCGAACCGACGCGCCAGCGAAGCCCCGCTCGACGAACAGGCGCTCCGCCGCCGCGAGCAGTTGCTCGCGGGTTTCGGAGGACGGGCGGGGGGCGGTCCAGGGGGCGATCGCGAAAGGTGTGGTCACGCGCGGATTATACAATTGGATTGCACGCTCGTGCAATCCAATTGTATAATCCGCCGGTCGTGCATGGACGGCCGCATGTTCGCCGTGCCACGTGTGCCACCCGTTCTCGCCTGGCGACGTGACCATCGGCGACGCCAATAACGTCTTTGCCTGGGAATGTGCACATGGCCATGGTTATCGACTGTCACGGACATTTCACGACCGCGCCCAAAACGCTTCATGCCTGGCGCAAGAAGCAACTGGACACCATGAACGATCCGGCGAATGCGCCACACAAGACGGATCTGATCATTACCGACGATGAGATTCGTGCAGCCGTTGAAGCCGGCCAGTTGAAGCTGCAGAAGGAGCGCGGCGGCGACCTGACGCTGTTCTCGCCGATCGCGGGACAGATGGCGCATCACCTGGGCAACGAGCAGACCAGTCTGGTGTGGGCGGAGGTCTGCAACGATCTGATCCATCGCGTCTGCCATCTGTTCCCGGACAATTTCGTCGGCGTGTGCCAGTTGCCTCAGTCGCCGGGCGCGCCTCCGGCCCATTGCGTTCCCGAGTTGAGGCGATGCGTCGAAGAACTGGGATTCGTGGGCTGCAATCTGAATCCGGATCCGTCCGGAGGCTACTGGCAGGATCCGCCGCTGACCGACCGCGTCTGGTACCCGCTGTACGAGGAGATGGTCCGGCTGGACGTCCCGGCGATGGTCCACGTCAGTTCGTCCTGCAATCCATGCTTCCATGGGACGGGCGCGCACTATATCAATGGTGACACGACGGCGTTCATGCAGTTGCTTCTCGCGGACCTCTTCAAGGACTTTCCGACGCTGCGCTTCGTCATTCCCCACGGCGGCGGAGCGGTCCCCTATCACTGGGGTCGTTATCGCGGGTTGTCGCTCGAGACGCGTCAACGACCGCTGGAGCCGCTGCTCGACAACGTCTTCTTTGATACCTGCGTGTACCACGAGCCGGGCATCCGCTTTCTCACCCAGGTCATACCTGCAGACAACATCCTCTTCGGGTCCGAGATGATCGGTGCGGTCAAGGGACGGGATCCGAACACGGGCGAGTATTTCGACGATACGAAGAGGTATCTCGACGCCTGCTCTCACCTCAGCACCGAGGAGCGTCACAAGATCTTTGAGGCGAATACCCGGCGCGTGTATCCCCGGCTGGACATGCTGCTCAAACGGCGCGCGCGTGTCGAGGCGACGACCTCGGTGTAACCGCATGGATATGGCACCTTCACATTACGTCGATATTCATCCGCATATCATTGCGACCGATGACAGTCGGTATCCCCGAAACCCTCTGTTTGGCGTGCAGTCGGATTGGTCGAAGGCGAGGCCGATGACCGTCGACCAATACATCGCGGAAATGGATGCGGCCGGTGTTCACAAGGCGGCGATCGTCCAGGCTTCGACCTGTTACGGATACGACAACAGTTACCTGACCGACTCCATCGCGACATATCCAGGCCGTTTGACGGCGGTCGGGTCGGTCGATCTGTTGCAGGCGGACGCCCCGACGCAGATTCGAAACTGGATGAGACGCGGCGTGACGGGGCTCCGACTGTTCACGGGAGGCAGCACCAGGGCTTTCGACCCCAGTTCGCTGGATGATTCGCGTTCCTTCCCGGCATGGGAGCTGTGTTCGGAGGCCGGACTCTCGATCTGCCTGCAGACGGACCCGGCGGGTCTGGCGCAAGTCGCTGATCTGGCCACACGCTTCCCGACGGTGAAGATCATCCTCGACCACCTGAGCCGGCCCGACATCTCCGACGGCGCGCCTTACAAGAAGGCCTCGTCGCTGTTTGGCCTGCAGCCCTTCGAGAACATTTACCTGAAGCTGACGCCGCGGACCATTGAGAAAGCGAAAACCGGACAGGCGACCCCCGAGACGTTCTTCCCCCGGCTGGTGGGGGTGTTTGGCAGTCATCGTGTCGCCTGGGGCTCAAATTTCCCGGCATCACTCGGACCGCTCTCCGCGATTCTGGGCGAGGCGAAGGAGAGCCTGCAGTGCCTGTCCGCCGAGGACCAGGCGTGGATCTTCGCCAAGACGGCCCAAACCCTGTACCCGAGTCTCGCGAACGCGTGACCCTCTGTTCTTTCGACCGCCGTACGGAGTGAACCGTCATGACAAAGCTGGCGCTCCCGAGGAACGCGTCGTGACCGGTGAAGCCGTGAAATTGGCAGTCCGCAATGTGCGTAAGAGTTTCCGCATTCGCGGACGGCGCGAGACTGAGGATCGCATCCTGAACGTGCTCGGCGATGTCAGCTTCGACGTCCGGCAGGGAGAGGTGGTCTCCCTCATCGGTGAGAGCGGCTGCGGGAAGACCACCCTGCTCAAGATCATCCAGGGTCTGATCCGCTTGGATGGCGGCACCATTCTGGTGGACGGCGGTCCGGTCACCACGCCGGGGCGTGACCGGGGATTCGTGTTCCAGCAGGCCAGCCTGCTGCCCTGGCGGAATGCGCTGCGCAACGTCGAGTTTGGCTTGGAGCTTCAGGGGATCCCGGCCCGGGAGCGGGTTGAACGCGCACGAACGCTCCTCGAACTGGTGGGGCTTGGCCAGGCGGCCGACCAGTATCCGCACCAGTTGTCGGGCGGCATGCAGCAGCGCATCGGCCTGGCCCGCGCGCTGGCCATCGATCCGGCGATTCTGCTCATGGACGAACCGTTCAGTGCGCTGGATGCGCAGACGCGTGAGGTGTTGCAAACCGAACTGCTCCGCATCCATGCCGAAACACGCAAGACGACCTTGTTCGTGACCCACGACCTGGATGAGGCCATTTATCTGAGCGAGCGGGTGGTGGTACTGGCCGCCAAGCCGGGCCGGGTGAAGCAAGTGATCGACATCCCGTTTGCCTACCCCAGGCCGGAACTGCCGGAACTACGGGGCGATCTCCAGTTTCAGAGAATTCGGGCGACCATCTGGTCCCTGATCCGCCGTTCGGAGGCGGCGCACGCAGGAAAGGCAGGTCCTTTCGGCACGCCGAAGAACGCCAATGAAGCCGCACGAAACTGAGCGCGCCGCGTCGGCCGTGGATCTCGCTGTGCCCGCGACACACAATGAAGCGGCGCCCATCGAGGATCTTGCTGCGCCTCCGCGGGCCAAGAGCAAGGTCTGGATGATTCGCCTCGCGTCGATGGTGACGGTCATCGGCGCGTGGGAATTTGTCGGAAGGCGATCCAACCCGCTGTTTCTGCCGTACCCCACGGCCGTGGTGAAGGCCGGCGCGGCGATGATCGTCTCGGGTGAGCTGCTGGGCGCGTTAGCGAGCAGTCTGCAGACCGTGGTCATTGGCTTTTGCATCGCCGCGACGGTGGGGATCGTGCTGGGCCTGCTGATCGGGCGCTATCGCGTGGTGGATGCCGCGACCGATTGGCTCGTCAACGCGCTGTACGCGACGCCGCTCGTGGCGGTGATCCCGCTGGTGATCCTCTGGTTCGGGCTGGGCGATCTCTCCAAGCTTTTCATCGTCACCATCCTGTCGGTGTTCCCGGTGCTGATCAATACGGCGGCGGGCGTCCGGAACGTGCCTCAGACACTGATTGACGTCAGCACGGCGTTTGCCGCCAACGAACGGCAGGTGTTCGTCAAGATCATCCTGCCGTCGGCCGTGCCCTACATGATGACGGGACTGCGCCTCGCGATTGGGCGCGCGATTATCGGCATGGTGGTGGCGGAATTTTTTACCGCGATCACGGGCCTTGGGGCCCTGATCGTGAAGTACGGGAACCGGTATGACACGGCATCGATGTTCGTGCCCATCCTGGCCCTGATGGTGCTTGGGATCCTGCTGACGGCGCTCGTGCGGCGTGCCGAAGAACATTTCGCACCGTGGCGAATGGCCGACGACTAGAGAGGACAACTGACGTGGCCGACACAGGTCGCTTGAACAACATCATCCGGGCATGGGAGCAGGGGCGCCCCGCTCTTGCCTCCTTCGCGCACGCCGACCCGCAGACGGCGATTGAGTTCAGCACGGCGCCGTACGACGGGATCATCTTCGAGATGGAGCACAACCCGTTTGACGTGCAGGCCTTGCAGGATGCGCTGCAGTATCTGCTCGACCGGAAACAGATTTTCACCGCAGGGTCGCTCGCCGCGGCGGTGACGCCTATCGTGCGCGTGCCGGCCAACGGGGTCGAACGGAATCAGTCCTTTGCCAAACAGGCGCTCGACCGCGGCGTGTACGGCGTGGTCTGGCCGCATGTTGGCGATGCCGAACAGGCCTACAACGCGGTGGCATCCTGTCGGTACGCGCGGCCAAAGACCGCCGATTCGTACGAGCCGGCCGGGGTGCGCGGCGATGGTCCCGCATCTGCGTGCCGCTATTGGGGGCTGACGCAGCAGGAATATTACGCGAAAGCGGACGTCTGGCCATTGAACCCAAACGGCGAGATCCTGGTCGTCATGATGTGTGAAAGCGTGAAGGGGCTCGCGAACCTGGACGACATTCTCGAGCGGGTTCCGGGCATCGGCTGCGTGCTGATTGGCGAAGGCGATCTGAGTCAGGAGCTGGGGTTCCCCCGGCAGTACGACCATCCTCACGTCAAGGAAGCCATGGATCAGATCGTGGCTACCTGCAGGAAGTACAACGTGCCGGTGGGTCACCCGCATGTGACGGCGAGCAACGTGGAGCGCGTGGTGGCCGAGGGTTACCGATTCCTCATGTCGGCGCCGGTTCGCACCTACGGGGCCATCCAGAAGGCGAAAGAGGTCCTGGGGCTGAAGTGAGCGTTCAATCGAACAGAGCATCGGAGTCATCCCATGATTTCTGCTGTGGCTTCCGTGAAAACCAATCTCGCCGACTACCCGGTCACGATGGCGATGAAGGACGGCCGCGTCGCGTCCAGCCTTGTGACGCTGGAGTACTGCGGGCCCAAGACCGCGCACGACGGATTCAAGCCGATGCTCCGCGAGAACGCGTTCGACGCGGGCGAGCTCGCGATCGTCACGTATCTCCAGGCCAAAGCCTGGGGCAAGCCGTTCGTGCTGCTGCCGATCCCGATTTCCGGCCGTTTCCAGCACCATTGCATCGGCTTCAATCACGAGCTCGGGCCGCTGAACCCGAAGGAGATCGAAGGCCGCAAGGTGGGCGTCCGCACCTACGCCCAGACGACGGGTCTGTGGGTGCGCGGCATTCTGCAGCACGAATGCGGCGTCGATCTGGACAAGGTCACCTGGCTCACCATTGACGAGTCGCACCTGAGCGAACACCACGATCCTCCGAACTGCCAGCGTCTTCCGGCGGGCGCGAAGCTCGGCGAGATGATGCTCAGCGGAGAGATTGCGGCGGCGATCCTGGGGAATGACATGCCCAAGGACCCTCGCGTGCGGACGCTCGTGCCGGACGCGATGGCGGCAGCCCGGCAATGGTATCAACGCGAAGGCGTGATCCCGATCAATCACATGTTCGTGGTCCGTCAGGATCTGTCCAGGGAACGGCCCGACATCGTTCGGGATATCTTCCGGATGCTCGTTGAAAGCCGCAACCTGGCGGCTGATTCCGCAAAGACTCCCATCCCGCCGATTGGTCTCGACGCGAACCGGAAGGGCCTGGAGATGGCGATCCAATGGTCGTACGAGCAGAAGATCATTCCGCGCCGTCTTTCGGTCGACGAGTTGTTCGACGACACAACGGCCGCCCTCACGATCTGATCGGGGTTTCGATCGGGGTTTCATCTCGAGGTGGCAGGCTCGTATGCCGGCCGGTTTTGAAGGAGCGGTACGTATGCGAGCGAAGGAATTGGTAGTACCCGTCATTTGCGGCGTTGCTGTGGGTGCTGCCCGTGGCCGCCATCGCCCAGGGCACCAGCTCGGCCACGACGCGGGTAACGCAGAGTGCTGCGATGCCACGCAGGTCGAGAGTTAGTAGGACCGACTCAGAAAGACGTTGCGATGAATGAAAGGCCCGCCCGCTACCGAGCAAGCAGCAGCTTCCGTTCGGTGGGCCTCGCGGAACGCTTTTCCGTTGAACGTGGGTTGGAATTTGCGGCGGTAGCTCCAGACACCAGAAACGACCTCCCAATTCTCGGTCGCTTGTATTGCTTGAGCCTTAAGGTCCTTTCTGTCGATGTCGAGACGGGTTTTCTTTTGGAGAAGAGCAAGAAACCGCTCGTGCAGTTCCGCCAACTCGTCAGTCCGGCAGCCTTCGTCCGCGACGGCGTCGGCATCGCGAAGCATAGCGGCGTTTAGTTCATCGCGTTTGCCACACGACGCTTCGGCTTCCGCCCGCACAGAGGCCCACTGGGGAGCGCCAACACCGGGCAAGCCTTTCGGTCGGAAGTGGGGCCGAACCTTGTCTGCTGTGTGCGCGGCGACAAGATGTGGAAATTTCTCGTGGGCCAGCTTCGGCTTGAAACGCTTGAAGGGTTCATATCGCCGTATTTGGATGATGCCCGGAACGCGCCGGACTTTCCCTGCGATGAGCGCAATGTGACTTAGCGTGAGGTCTAGCTGGAACTGTGTGGGTAACAAATCTTCCAACACACCACGCATCTCGTCGTGAAGTCGTCTCTCACCCGTTGAGGGTGCCCGCTCTTTGCCGTTGGATTCCACTTGACTCCAGCGTGCCATGGCCTGAGCGATTCTAGCGAGACGCTCACTTTCGCGTTTCGCCTCCTCGACTAGTATGTTTATCTCCGAGCGAGGCAGGCGCAGCCATTCAAGGTATTCGACATGTCGTGTGCGATGCACCCAGCATTCGACGGCCCGCGCGACAGGGGATTCGAAACTCGCCTCGCAACGAATCCGATATGGATTGCCGGTTTGCAGATGTTCGATTCTCCGCTCGACGGCGCCCTTAGTGATGCCGACCTTCACTAATCCGAAGTCGCGGGTGGGGTCACTCGGGTCGGTGAGGGTGAGGAAATAGACGCGCCAGAATTCTGGCGACTCGGAGTCGTGTACGTCGTCGAAATCATCCTCCAACATGGCGAGGTCAGTTTAGGCAGAAGAATTGCCGTTGTCACGGATTCGTCGTTTAGGCCTGACCGTCGAGGGGCGTTGCTAGGCAACACGGCGACGCGAGCCGGGGCGACCCGGCAAGTTGGCCGGAAGATCGACGCTGAATCCCCATCTGCTGGTACGGCTGATTGAGGGGGCCCGCAGCACGGTGACCGACGAACGGGGCCAGTACCGGATGATCGAGCTCCGTCCGAGCGGACTGCTCCCCTGACGGCAGCTCAGGCCAGAAGCTTTTGCGCGTCCTGCGCCAGAGACAGATCGACGACGCGATCAAAGGGCAGCATCTCATTCTGAATGTGGAAATCGAGATTGATCTGCTGCATGTAACGGACCCTCTCCGGGGAGAGCATCAGATCCGATGCAAAAGGCCT
>WNEY01000171.1_pt1 | contig 34901 bp, 34 predicted proteins | sample 5400531 | NCBI WGS metagenome assembly WNEY01 (sample SAMN13153338, study PRJNA577476) | soil metagenome | isolation source: 200 cm saprolite under Douglas fir tree site 1 | place: USA:California | collected 2015-04-18 | reverse complement strand
ATGGTTTCGGGTCAGGCCCGCTAGTGTGCGGCGGCGAGACCGTCGTCAGCGCATAGAACTGCCGGCCCCTTCGGTCTGGCCGGCGATCTGTCGGGCGGCCAAGGACAGATCGGCCAGCGATCTGAGCCGGGACGCCCGTCAGCATGAGGCCAAGGTCCAGGCCGCGCATGAGGCGCAGGCCGCTCAGCGGGCGGAGGCCGCCAGGCGCGCCAAGGTGCTGGCCGCGCAACGGGGCGGGCCGCGGCTCGGCGAGCCGCGGCGGAGCGGGCGGCGCAGCAGCCTCCAGCACCGCAGCCGTCGGCGCCGCCGGCAGCTGACGCCCAGCCAAAGACGGCCCCGCCGGCCGCGCCGGCCGCGCCGTCAGGCTCGCCGCAGCAGATCGCGACCGTGATGCTGGCCGATTTCGGCTGGTCATCGAGCGAGTTCGGCTGTCTCAGCGAGCTCTGGGAATGGGAGAGCGGGTGGAACCCCTCCGCTACCAACCCCTACTCGGGCGCCTACGGAATCCCGCAGGCGCTGCCGGGCGCGAAGATGGCCAGCGCCGGCGCCGACTGGGCGACTAATCCGGCGACTCAAATCCGCTGGGGTCTCGGCTACATCAAGGCAACCTACGGCTCACCATGCGCCGCCTGGGGCCACGAAACCTCGTACGGCTGGTACTGAGCCGCACCATCGGGGGGCCTTCGCTGTTGCTCCAACGACAGCAAAGGCCCCCCGACGCGCCAGCCAGCAGGAACAGCCGGCCTAGCCCGGCAGCGGCTTGAACGTGCTCTTTGCCACCTGGAATATGTTCAGCGCCCACGACGCACGCGGATCAGGGGCCGAGATCGACAGGATGTATTGCTGTGGCCCTTCCCACGTCTGCGCGGTGAACAGCAGCATGGTCACATCGATCACATTGCTGCCCGCCTTCGGCTGCCACCAGAATGTCCACCGTGCGGCCGGCCAGCTATGAAACTTCGTTCCGGAGATCGAGATCAGGTGATACTGCCGGTACTTCCCGATGGCCTTCGCCTTCGCCTGCAGCCGCCGAGCCTGGCGGACCGGCGCCTTCACCGCCCACGACGACATGTTGACGCCGAGCTTGCCCGGCCCTGAGGTCGGCTTGATGATCGTGTTCAAGCCAGGAGTCATCACCCAGGAAGCCGGTCCGGCCAGCTTGAACCCAGCCAGCGTGCCCGCCTCACTCGCACTCACCTGATCCCAGACGTAACCGGGCGGCGGGGCGCTGCCGCTGCTCTTGGTCTTGCTCGGCGTCGGGGTTGGCGTAGGCGTCGGGGTCGGACTCGGGCTGGCGGAGTGCGTCGGCCTAGGCGACGACGATGGTTTGCCGGAGGACGAGGGCTTGGGCTTACCGGACGCCGACGGCTTGCCGGACGCCGACGGCTTGGCCTTGCCTGAACCCGACGATTTCGGCGACGGCTCGGGATTGCCCGCCGGACCCTTACCTGACGGCCCATGTGAGCCAGCCGACCGACCGCTATGTGATCCGCGGCCGCCCTTGGTGCCTGCCTTGCCGCCGTGGTTCAGCCGCGCGGCGACCCGGTCCTGGCCGGTGATACTGCTGCCGATCCGGCCGAGCGTGGCGCTGACGTTCGGGAACGCGTAGTGGATGATCACGCCCGCGATCGCGATCACCAGCAGCGGCGCCAGGATCGCCATGGCGCGCCGAGACCGGAAAATCCCGCCCGGCGAACGTCGACCAGAGGCCCCCGACTGGTCCCCGCCCCGGCCACCCGACTCGCCCGTACCGCTCGCCTTACTTGGCGTCGTCGCTTTCTGCCCGTCACCGTCGACCTCGCCGGTCGCACTGTCGCCGGTCGCACTATCGCCGCCGGTCCCATCGATCACCAGGTCAGCATCGGTCGGCCCCAACTCGGTAGCCGGATCCAGCTCAGGCATCTTGAGGTCAGCGAAATTGGGGGTAGCCATCAAGTCCGGCACCACACCGGTCGCGGCCGACGCCTCGGCCCGCGCGGGGAACCCGGGCCCGGTCGCCCCAGCAACGGCATCCAGCGCGGCCAGTTCGTCATCGAGCCCGGAGAGCCCGGAGAGCCCGGAGAGCCTGGAGAGCCCGGGCTGTCCGTCCAGCCCAGTCTCGCCAGACCCTGACCCTGACCCTGAGTCCGAACCTGACCCAGACCTCGGCCCAGCCGCACCCGCGCTTCCCGGATCTTCCGGCACCATAACGACCTGGGTAGCGGTCGTAAACTCCGAGCCGTTCTGCCCTCGACCCGCCGCCGACCCCGCATCAATCACATCGGCCGCGCCGGCCGGGCCAGAAACCATCAACCCGCCGAGCGTCACCCGCTCAGCCACCCGCGCCGTCTTCCAGGCCTGCGTGAGCATCCGGCCGGTCGCGGCCGCGTCCGGTCGCTGCGCCGGGTCCGCCCGCAGCAACGCGTCGATCACCGACGCCAGCGGACCAGCCGACGGCGCCCGCGGCGCCGGCTCGGTAGCGATGCTCGCGACGATCGCGGCCGACCCGCCGGCCCGGTCAAAAGGCCCCCGGCCCTCGACGGCGGCGTACAAGGTGGCCCCCAGCGACCACAGGTCAGAAGCCGGGGTAGCCGCGGCGCCCCGCACCCGCTCGGGCGGGGAGAACCCAGGCGTCCCGACAACCATGCCCGCCTGAGTAAGTCCAGGGTCGCCCTGGATCGTCGCGATGCCGAAGTCGGTCAGCACGGCCTTGCCGTTCGGCTTTATCAGCACGTTGCTCGGCTTGACGTCCCGGTGCAGCACGCCGGCCTTGTGGGCCGAGCCAAGCGCGTCAAGCAGGCCGAGCCCAAGCTGCGCGGCCCGTGACGGAGGCAGCGGGCCGTCCTCGGCGATGACCTGGTCAAGCGGCCGGGCCCGGATCAGCTCCATGACGATCCAAGGCGAGCTGTCTTCCTCGACGACGTCGAAAACGGTCACGACGCCCGGGTGACTGAGCCGCGCCGCCGTCCTGGCCTCGCGCAGAGTGCGCTCGTAGCTGGACCGCGCCTCGGTCTCCGACGCCAGTGGTGTCAGGACGATCTGCTTGATCGCGACCTCTCGGTCAAGTAGCTCGTCGCGGCCCCGCCAGACGATTCCCATCGCGCCGCGACCAAGCTGGTCTAGCAGCCGGTAGCGTCCGGCCACAAGGCGGCCGGTACCGAGGGCAGAGTGCATAGAGTGCAATCTACGCGTAGGCGCTTATAGATTTCTGTGAGCTTCGTGGGAATTCATCCGCCCAATCTGGGCGGTTAGCCATCAGCCGCCTCAGGGCTTCGGCCCGATCGACAGCACCGGCTGCTTCGGCGCCGTCACGTCGGCAAAGAAGTCGTTGCCCTTGTCATCGACGACGATGAAGGCGGGGAAGTCGCGCACTTCGATCTTCCAAACCGCCTCCATTCCGAGTTCGGGATACTCGATCACGTCCACCTTGGTGATGCACTCCTGCGCCAGCTTCGCCGCCGCCCCGCCAATAGAGCCCAGGTAGAAACCGCCGTGCGCCTTGCACGCGGCAGTAACCGCCGCCGATCGGTTCCCCTTGGCGAGCATTACCAGCGATCCGCCCGCGGCCTGGAAGTCCTCGACGTAGCTGTCCATCCGCCCAGCCGTGGTCGGCCCGAACGACCCGGACGCATACCCCACCGGCGTCTTAGCGGGCCCCGCGTAGTAAACGGCGTGATCCCGCAGATAGGAGGGCATCGGCTCGCCTGCAGAAAGCCGCTCCGCGATCTTCGCGTGCGCGATGTCACGAGCCACCACCAGCGGCCCGGTCAGTGACAGCCGGGTTTTGATCGGATATCTCGACAGCTCGGCCCGGATCTCGCTCATCGGTCTGGACAGGTCGATCCGCACCACCTCCCCGTCGAGCTCTTCGGAAGCCAACTCAGGCAAGTACCTGGCCGGATCGGTCTCTAGCTGCTCGAGGAAGATGCCCTCGCTGGTGATCTTGCCCAGCGCCTGCCGGTCGGCCGAGCACGACACCGCGATCGCGACCGGGCACGACGCACCGTGTCGAGGCAGCCGGATCACCCGCACGTCATGGCAGAAGTACTTGCCGCCGAACTGCGCGCCGATCCCGGCCCGCCTGGTGATCTCCAGCACCACCTGCTCAAGCTCAAGATCACGGAACCCATGAGGCGAAGCAGAGCCAGCCGTCGGCAGCGAGTCCAGGTATTTAGCCGACGCGTACTTGGCGGTCTTCAGCGCGTACTCGGCGCTGGTCCCGCCCACGACAATCGCAAGGTGATACGGCGGGCAGGCCGCGGTCCCGAGCGAGCGCAGCTTCTCATCCAGGAAGGCGGCCATCCGCGAAGGATTCAGCACCGCCTTCGTCTCCTGGTATAGGTACGACTTGTTCGCCGACCCACCGCCCTTGGCCATGAACAAGAACTTGTACGCCTCGCCGTCGGTCGCGTACAGCTCGATCTGGGCCGGCAGGTTCGTCCCGGTGTTCTTCTCGTCCCACATGGTCAGCGGCGCGAGCTGGGAGTACCGCAGGTTCAGCTTTGTGTACGCGTCGTACACACCGCGCGCGATGTGCTCCTCATCCCGACCGTCGGTGAGCACCCCCTGGCCGCGCTTGCCCATGACGATCGCCGTGCCGGTGTCCTGGCACATCGGCAGTACCCCGCCCGCCGCGATGCACGCGTTCTTCAGCAGGTCACTGGCCACGAACCGGTCATTGCCGGACGCCTGCGGGTCGTCGAGTATCGACCGAAGCTGGCGCAGGTGAGCGGGCCTCAGCAGATGAGCGATGTCGTGCATGGCTTCGGCGGTGAGCAAGGTCAATGCCTGCGGTTCAACGTCAAGAAATTTTCGGCCGAACGCATTGCGCGTGCTTATTCCGTCGTTGCTGACCAGGCGGTACTCCGTGGTGTCCGGACCGAGTGGCAGCAGGTCGGTGTAGCTGAAATCGGGCATCGTTGCTCGTCCTCATGCGTCGGCGTTGGCTCGGGCTTCATCGTAGTTGGCTGCGCGCGGCCGTCTGTCCGACGGTGATCTCTGCGAAGATTCCTCAATGGAGAGCAGACTGGCGGAATTCGGCCCCTGGCCCGACGAGGCTCAGGTTGCCGTGGCCCTGACCTTCGATGTAGACGGTGAGGCGCCGTGGCTGGGGGAAGGCCCCGAGTACGCCCGGCGGCTGAGCATGCTGTCGATGGGCCGCTTCGGCCCAGAACGCGGTCTGCCCCGCGTACTCAAGCTGCTAGCCGAGCACTCGATCCCGGCGACGTTCTACGTGCCCGGCCACACCGCCGACAACTTTCCAGAGGTACTCCCCTCGATCACCGAAGCCGGGCACGAAGTCGCCCACCACGGCTACCTGCACCTGGGAACCGACGGACTATCCGCCGACGCCCAGCGCGCCGAACTGGAACAGGGCCTCGAAGCGCTAGGCAAGTACGGCGTCCAGCCCGCCGGTTACCGTTCGCCGGGCTGGGAGCTGTCGCCCGAGACCCTGTCCATGCTGTCCGGCTACGGCTTCACCTACGAGTCCAGCCTGATGGCCGACGACCGCCCGTACTGGCTGACCAGCGACGGCCAGCCGCTGCTCGAACTGCCCGGTCACTGGAGCATCTGCGACTGGCCGTATTTCGGCTGGACCGCCTACCACGGCGGACTGCTCGCCGACCCGGCCGCCGTCCAGCGGATCTGGTTCGACGAGTACGAGACCGCCCGGGCCGAACGCGGCCTGATCACCTACACCATGCATCCAGAGGCAATCGGCCGCGGCTACCTCACCGCCATGCTCACCCGCCTGATCGACCAGATGACCGAAGTCCGCCGCCCGTGGTTCGCGACCCACTCGCAGATCATGGCCAGGGCCGCCAAGCCACCCAGCTAGGTCAGGCCAAGACCCGCGGGCAGGACGCGGATCTGCTCGGCCAGGGGCCGGTCGACGTCCACCCGGTTGTCGATCACCAGGTGCGGAGCGGCGGGTGCGGTGCCGAGCCGCATGCTTGCCGTGAACGCGTCGAAGTTCGCGAGCTTGGCCGAGTCCCGTCCCAGGCCCCTGGCGGTCAGCCGGTTCCGCAAGGTCCGCGCATCGGACCTGACCCAGACCAGAACAACGGTGCCGCCACCGAGCTTCAGCTGCGATAGGCGATGGTGAGGTATTCGGAGCGTGTCGTCGATACCTGGGTCCATCCGGTCACGAATACCGTGCTGCCGTCCGGGCTTGCCACTATCCAATCGGCGCTGCCGAACCCTGCTCCCGGGCCGTGGTCGCGGCCGGTCCACAGCTGCCTGCCGGTGGCGGCGTTATAGGCGATGGTGGCGAAGTCGCTGTCGCTGGTCCCGGTCACGAATACCGAGGTGCCTTCCGGGGACACGGCCACCGAATTGGCGTCGTTGAACACTTTTCCCGGGCCGTATCGGCTGGCCCACATTTGCCTGCCGGTAGCGGCGCTGTACGCCACGGTCGCGTATATGGGATCACTGGTCCGGGGAAAGCTCCTCCCGGTCACGAATACCCGGCCCCCTGACGGGCTCACTGCTATCGACTCGGCGCCGCCGAGTTCTTTTGCTGGGCCGTAGCGGCTGGCCCACAGTTGGTTGCCGGTGGTCGCGTTGTAAGCGACGGTGGCGTAGTTGAAGCCGGCTCCCCTAGTTGACCTGCTCATCCCGGTCACGTACACGGCAGTGCCGTCCGGACTCATCGCCACCGCCTTGGCGGCGTAGTACCCGTGCGCTGGGCTGTTGTACCTGCTAGCCCATAGCTGCTTGCCGGTGGCGGCGCGGTAGGCCACGGTCGCGCAGTCTTCGCCGGTTCCCCGGCTGGGGGAGTATCCGGTCACGAACACGGTGGTCCCGTCAGGGCTGACCGTCATCGCGTCGGGAGTGTCCTGGCCTTTCGTGGGGCCGTGGTAGCGGCTGGCCCACAGCCGCCTGCCGGTGGCGGCGCGGTAGGCCATCGTGTGGTAGTCGGCGCCGTCCGCCCGGCCGAGATAGCTTTCGCCGGTGACGAACACCATGCCGCCGTGCGGGCTGACCGCGATCGCATCGGACAGGGTATTGGTAACGGTCCGCAAATGCGCCGTCCACAGTTCACTGCCCGCCGCTCGCCCGCCGGGAACGGCGGCACCGGCCTGGACGCAGCCAGCCGCGGTCACTGTAACTGCGGCTGTGATCGCCGCCAGCAGATACCGTCGCATCGCACGATCCTTCCAGCCGTCACCACTGCGACGCCGCGACCCGCGAACCGGTTTACCAGCAAGCCATAAGACCAATCCCCGCACTCGTGCATGCGATAGCTTGCGCAGGGTAAATGGCTTGCAACGGAGCGGCATTCTTGGTGAAGGAGTGACCAATGGGGAGCACCTTTGAAGCCAGCGGCAATTCAGTAGACGCGTTTGACACCCACGGCGTCGATCTAGCCGAGGCCGCCCGGCAACTCCAGCAGGCCGCCCACGACGCCCGCGTCGCCTTCGACTGCATCGGCCTCGAAGAGCTAGATCGGGCCCACACCCACGCGATCACGGCCCGCGCCGCCGCCGACGCCGCCGAGAACCTGCTCCGGGTAGCCCTAGGCGGCGACCGCAACCCAGCCGGCCTCTAACCGCGCCTCGCCGACCCCGCGCGCCCGCCCTCGATTGACACCAACTAGTGTGTGACTCACACATTAAATCGAGGACGACTCGGGAGGCGGAACGATGGCACAGGCGACTGGCACGTTCACGGTCTCGTCCTGGGACGAGAACACGTACGAAGAACTAGACGGCGGCGGCAAGCTGACCAAGGCCACGGTCGCGTTCGCCTTCAGCGGCGATCTTGAAGGTCAGGGCCAGTGGGACGCTGTGATGTGCTACTGCGACGACGGCACAGCGACGTTCACCGGCTTTCAGCGCCATGTGGGGACGCTCGGCGGCCGAACCGGCACCTTCGTGCTGCGGGCTGACGGGACGTTCGAGAACGGGGAGGCCAAGAGCACCTGGCAGGTAGTCGATGGCTCGGGCACCGACGACCTGCGCGGCCTGACCGGCGCCGGCCGGGCGGTCGCGACCGCTACGCCGCCCGGCACGTTCACGTTCGAGTACGAGCTTGCCTGACCCGGTAGGACCCGATCGGCCAGAGGCTGGTCTAAGCAAGGACGGCCTCGACCGCGTGGCCAATATGCTCGGGGCGCTGGCTCAGGTGATCTCGGATCAGACCGGCGATGCGGTCTCGGCCGCGGCCGGACGATCGGAGTCGGCCGCCGCCGCCTTGTCCGCTCTGCTGCACTTCCTCAGCCGGCCGACGATCGACCTGCTGCGTCAGGTGCTCGGGCTGACCTCATCGGGCACGGTCCGGCTGGTCGACCGGCTCGAGGAGTCCGGGTACGCGCGCCGCGTCGCCGGGGCGGACGGCCGCAGCACTGCGGTGGTGCTGACCGACGCCGGTGTCCGTGCGGCCGAGCAGGTCTCGGCGGCACGGACCGCCGTGCTGCTGCGCACGCTCTCCGTGCTGTCACCAGAGGAACGCGCCACCTTCGACGACTTGGTCGGCAAGATGCTGGTCGGCCTGATGCGCGGGCCAGGCGCGACCAGATGGGTCTGCCGCCTGTGCGACGTCGGTCTCTGCCGCGGCTCACCCGGCGGCTGCCCAGTCGGCAACGCCGCCCGCGAGCGCTATCTCGATGCGACGGGGTAAAGGCGCCAATAATGGCGCCGTCGGCGCGTCGCCGCAGCTAGGCAAGGTAGTGTTCCGACATGGCTGGCAGTCAATCGGACAATGCCCCTGAAGCGGCACCAAAAACCCTCCGCGGCGTCGACGTCTCGAGCTTTCAGGGCACGCCCAACGATTGGAAGGGCGAAGCCGGCAATATCGTGTGGGCGTCGGTCAAGGTAACCGAACTCGGCCCGGGCGGCTCACGGTACGTCAACCCGGACGCGGCGGCGGACTGGGTGTACCTGGCCAATCAGAAGCTCGCGCGGATCGCTTACCTGTTCGCTCACCCGGCGACGGGTCCGGCCGACACGGTCGAGTTCTTCGCCGAGGTGATGCACAATCTCGGGCTGACCGAGACCGACGGCATCATGCTCGACCTTGAGCAGACCGACGGTCTCGGCCCAGGTCAGGTCAGCTCCTGGGCGGCCGAGGTAATGCGGCGGCTGCACAAGCGATTCAACCGGATGCCAATCCTGTACACGTATCTGTCTTTCGCCGAAGCGGGCAACACCGCGAGCATGGCCCACTATCCGCTATGGATTTCCGATCCGTCGAGTCCGCCAGGCCGGCCCAGGGTGCCACCACCTTGGAAGGATTGGACGATCCATCAGTATGTCGCCTCCGGGATCATTGACCGGGACCTTGCGAAGTTTGCTACGGTCGCCGCCATGGAACAGGCTTTTGGCGCGGAACCCAAACCGCAGCACGGCAGGCTCGGCGGCTCAATTGTCAGTGGCGTCACGGCCGTCCGGTGGTCGGACGGCGTGATCGTCATCGCGGGCGTCGACGGGCTCAACCATGTGGCGATCAGGCGCTTCGAGCCTGGCCACGGTTGGGGTCCGTGGTGGAACCCGAGCAAGGTGAAGATCTCCGGGCCGCCCGGGCTGGTCGCCTGGGGCGCGAGCGCCGGTCAGCTCTTTTATGCGACCGAATCAGGCGTGGTCGAACTGGCGACCGAGGACACTGGCAAGAGCTGGCGATAATAGGGTGCATGCCGTCTTCGCCTGACCAGGGCCTCGGAAAACTGGTTCGTTACCTTCAAGATGTGAGCAACCGGCCAGGACCGCATGATTTGCGTGCGTCCGACGCTGACCGGGATCTGGTCATCACCATGCTCAGCGAAGCGGCCGGGGACGGGCGACTATCCCTGCCCGAGCACGCGGAGCGGTCTGAGCAGGCGCTCTCCGCCCGGACCCTCGGCGAACTCGTCCGACTGACCTCCGACCTGTCGTTGCCGTCGGGCCAGCCGATCCGGCTCTACCCGCGCCGCTCGGTGACGGCGCTATTCGCGCGCGAGCGGCGGCAAGGCCGGTGGGTCGTGCCCGACAATTTCCCGGTCACCGCGTTCTTCGGCGATGTCGTGCTCGACTTGCGCGACGCGATCCTGCCGAGCCACCGGGTAACCATCCACGTCACCGCTGTCGCCGCTCAGGTCAGGCTGATCGTGCCCGAGGGGATCGCGGTCGAGATGCCAGGCCGGGCGGTCCTAGGCGTCAGAAGCGTGCGCGGAGTGAAACCCGCCCGCGGGCGGACCAAGGCCCCAGAGCCGGTCGAGCCCAAGGGCGTCATCGAGGTCCGTACCCTGACGGTCGGCGGCTCGGTCAAGGCAGTTGTAGTCCGCCCGCCCCGCCGCCGCCAGGGCCTCCGCCGCCGCCCACCCGCCTAGCCGCTCGATTCGGCCCCTTCTCCCAGGCGCGAACGAGACAAATCGGCACATAGCGCTCTGAGTTCGAGTGCGTCCAGAAGATGAATGCGCTCATTCATCACTGAAAAACCAGATGAAACCGCACATTCATCGGCCACGAGATCCGCCCGATCGCACGCACGTCGCAACGCATGGCGCGTATGTGACTAGTGGGTCATGTGGGGCTCTCGGCGGAAGGCAGGGCGAACGGTTGGGCTAGGCGGGAGGCAGGTGCGCCCGGAAAGTACCTGCGGCGGGAGGTCGGGGTACGGAGGGCAGTAGGGCAAGGCGCGGCGGAAGGGCAGGCGGCGGAAGAGGTGCTCGCCGTCTATGCCAGGGTTAACGGGGCTGGGTTGCCGGCGCTCCCGCTGTCGGCGTACCGCACGCTAGTCACCTGCAGCGCCTAGCGACTGCTCGCCGTCGATGCTGGGTTTACGGGCGCCGAACTGGCGGCGAGCCTGGTCTCCGGCCGTAACTGCCCGGTTCGGTCTCCGGCCGACAGGACCCGCGAGTTCGGCTGGTGGATGCGGTCAGTACGGCACGACTGAGTAGCGTGAGACCTTCCAGAGGGCGTGTTCGCTGTGAATGTTGCGGATCGTGCCCGAGCGCGCCCTGGTGACCAGCGTGTGGGTGGCCGCGCCGCCTGACCGGTACCGCACGCCCTTCAGCAGTTCGCCGTCCGTAATTCCGGTCGCGGCGAAGAACGCGTCATCCGAGGCGACCAGGTCATCGGTGGTGAGTACCTGATCGAGGTCATGACCGGCCTGGACGGCTTTGTCTCGCTCCTCCTCATCACGGGGCGCGAGCTTGCCTAGGATGACGCCGCCGAGGCACTTGATCGCGCAGGCCGCGATGATGCCTTCTGGGGTGCCACCGATGCCAAGCAGCAGGTCGACGCCGGTGCCGTCACCGGCCGCCAGGATCGCGCCGGCCACATCGCCGTCCGTGATCAGCTTGATCCGTGCCCCAGCCGCCCGTACCTCATCGACCAGCGGTCCGTGCCGGTCTCGGTCGAGGATGACCACCGTGACATCATGCGGGTCGCAGCGCTTGAACCTGGCGACGGCGGCGATGTTGTGCGCGGCCGGTGCGTCGATGTCGACGTGGTCGGCCGCCTCGGGCCCGGCGACCAGCTTCTTCATGTAGAACACGGCCGTAGGGTCGTACATCGAACCGCGCGGGCTGACCGCGATCACGGAGATCGCGTTGGGCATGCCGTTCGCCGTCAGACGGGTGCCGTCGATCGGGTCGACCGCCACGTCGCAGTCGGGGCCAGTGCCGTCGCCAACGTGCTCCCCGTTGAAGAGCATCGGCGCGTGATCTTTCTCGCCCTCGCCGATCACGACGATGCCGTTCATCGAGACCGTGCTGATCAGCTGGCGCATCGCGCTGACGGCCGCGCCGTCGGCCGCGTTCTTGTCGCCACGCCCGACAAGGCGACCCGCGGCCAGCGCCGCCGCCTCGGTCACCCGAGCCAGTTCGAGGGCCAGGTTCCGATCTGGAGCGGACGGTTCTGTCTCGACTTGCATCAGGCCATCATCGGGACGACGGGCGCTGCGGACACCGGCAGACATCGGGTTGTCGGTCATCTTGCGATCATCCCAGGGTGCTGGCCGACTAGAAAGGCCTGGTGGCATCGTCGTCCGGCTCGTCGTCGCCCGTCTGCTTGCTGACGGCGGCGGCCAGGCGCGCTCGCGCTCCCTCCAGCCACTCTTCGCAGATCGCGGCCAGTCGCTCGCCTTGCTCCCACAATTCGAGCGACTGCTCCAGTGTGAGCCCGCCCGCTTCGAGGCGCTTGACCAGGTCGACTAGCTGGTCGCGAGCCTGTTCGTAGCCAAGCGGTTTAGCGGTGCTGGCCGTCTGCGCGCTCTTGTCAGTCACGAGCGCCTAGCCTAGTGCGGGTGCAGTATGAAGTTGCCGCCGACGATGCGCGGTGCCTTGACCTTCCGTCGGACCGGCGGCTTGTGCTTGAGCGCCTTGATCACCACGGCCTTGACGGTCTTGGCGTAGAGCTTGCCGCCGATCGGCATCGGGTGGATGCCGTCGCTGTAGAGCAGGTCGGTGTGGTGCTCGATCGCCTTGTGCCAGTTGATCAGCTTCACGTCCGGGTAACGGTGGACGGCCTCGTAGATCGTTGAGTTGACCTCTTGCTCCCAGTAACGCGGGACGAACGTGTTGACGAGCAGCAGCCAGCGATGCGGCCCGATGATGTGCCTGATCTGATCGATCTGATAAAGCGTGATCGGCCCGTTGGTGCCCAGGCCGACGACCACAATTTGCCTAAGCCGGTGTTCTCGGGCAAGGTTCTGCAACAGCACGATGCCCGCGATCATCGCCCGGCTCACCGAGGCGTTGACGTAGATGCCAGGCATGGCCCCGACAAGGCCGGTGTAAGAAGCCAGCATCACCGAGTCGCCGATCGACATGACCTTCGAGCCGATGTTGTGCACGACCACGACATGCTTGCGCCGGTTTACCCGGTACGGTCCCTTGCCGTGCGAACCCAGCCACCAGGGGTTAGCCTGCCCGGTCGACTGGGTGGTCGATTGGCCCTGCTGCTGAGTCTGCGTCTCGATGAACGCCGCGTGCTTGATCTGGGTTGCCAGGTTGGGTCCGGTCGGCCGGACAATCAGGCCGTATCCGGCCGTGACGGTCAGGGCCAGCATGCCCATCACCGCGAGCAGCGCCGGCGCCGTCATGCCGGGCGTTCGGAACAAGGTCCTGGGTGCGCGCAGCAAGAGCTGGCCGCGCCGCTTGAGTTCTGACCGCAATCCGTTTCGCAAAATAGGCTCTTCAAGCCAATGCCAAGAGGCGGCTGCGAGGCCGATCGGCAAGATGGCGTCCACGATGTGCGCTATGGGGGAGTTCGCGCCGCGTGGGTAGCGGCCGACGGTGATCGCGATTACCGGCCAATGCCACAGGTAGACGCCATAGGACCGGACGCCGAGCCAGCGGAGCGGCGCCCAGGAGAACACCTTGGCGACCTTGCCGGTGCCTGTGGCGGCCAGCACGAGGCCTCCGGCCCCGAGCGAAGCGATAACCAGCCCGTACGGGTAGACGAACGGGTTCTTGCCGGTCAGGTGCCAGATCGACCAGGCGAGCACCACGACGCCGATGCCGCCGAGCACGTCGAACGTCACCCGCAGCTTGCCGACGGTCGCGGCGACCTTCTTCAGCGGCCAGGTGAGCGCGAGCGCCGCACCGATCAGCAGGCCGGCGGCGTGCGTGTCGGTGCCGTAGTAGACCAGCGACGGGTCGCCGCCCTTGTGGTAGACCAGCGCCATCGCGACCGCCGAGGCGGCGGCCGCCAGCCAGGCGAAGATGACTCTGAGCGCGCGGTTGCGCAGCACGAGCAGTACGCCGAACAGCACGAGCGGCCAGAGCAGATAGAACTGCTCCTCAACCGCCAGCGACCACAGATGCTGGAATACCGGTGGCGGGCCGTATTGCGAGAAATAGGACTGGTGGGCGAAAGCTTGCCACCAGTTGCTCGTGTAGGTAACCGCACCTAGCAGGGCGGGAGGCAGGGTACCCCGCTGGTCGGGCTCGAGCAGGGTGACCGCCGCCGTCACGGTGACCAGCATGAGTCCGAGCGCGGGCAGCAGTCGCCTGGCCCGGCGCTGCCAGAACGTGCTCAGCCCGACGTTGCCGTCGCGGGCGAACTTGGCCGCCAGAATGTCGGTGATCAGGAACCCGCTCAGCACGAAGAAGATGTCAACGCCGAGGAACCCGCCCGGCAGCCAGGACAGCCCCTCGTGGAAACCCAGCACCGACAACACAGCCAGCGCACGGACTCCGTCGAGGCCCGGCGCCCGCCAGGCCTTCTTGTCCTTGCCGGTCTCCTTTTCCTTTTCCGGGACCGGGTTGCCTTGCGGAAGCGGATTGGCCGCCAGCGCCGCTGCGATCTCGGCCCGGGGGAGCGGGAGCGTCGCGGTCAGCTTGTGACCGGCCTCGTCGCCGGGCCTGGCGGTCGGCTCAGGCTTGGCGGTTGGCTTGGGATTGGCCGTCTCCGGGCTGGTGGCTGGCGGCGCTGCGGTTGGTGGTGCGGCGGTTGTCGCCCTGGTAGTGGCTGGCTGAGCGGCCGCGTCGGTAGCGGCGCTGGCTTTCGCGTCGGCGGCTGAGTCGGCCTTAGCGTCAGCGGGCGCTGCGGGCCGGGCCGCGCGCCTCGGCTGGACGGGCCTGATATCTGGTGCGCGCTTGGCGGCTGGCGGAGGCTGGGTACCGGCGGGCTGGGCCACAGGCGCGGGGCCGGGGTTCGGCTTGGTCTGTCCGTTGGTCGCTGGCGTAGTGGTAACCGCGTGTTGGCCGGCGGGCGGGCGATCGGGAACGGGTGGGCAGATTGAGGTCGCCGCCTGGGCGGCGTGCGAGGCGTCCCCGCTGGTCGCCGACGGGTCGGAAGTCGGCTTGGCGACAAACTTGGGTCGCGCCATGGGAGTGGTGATCGGCTCTCGGCCGATCCTCGAACCGGTCGCACTCCCGGCCGGGGGACGGACGCCGCTCGGCGAGGGGGAGGGGGCCGGCGTTTGCGCCGGTGTCGGCGGCTCTGCCGCTGCTGACCCTGCGGTCGCCGGCTTGGCTGTGGCTGGCTCTACTTTCGCTGATCCTGCCGGGGTCCCCGCTCCGCCTTGGTTCGGCGGCGCGGCTCGAGTTATCGGCCCGGGTCGAGTTTCCTGCGTGGCGGAGCTCGGGCGGCCTGGCGCGGCGGGCGGCCTGAATGACCCTGACGGGCTAGCCGGGGCGGCCGGCGGTGCGGCCAAAGCGGCGATCGAGTCGACCGGTGGGCCGGCCAAAGCGGCGGCCGAGTCGACCGGTGGGGCGGGCTTAGCGGCGAACTCGGCGGGCGTCGCGGTCGAGGCCGCTGGTGCGGCGGGCGAAGTTGTGCCATCTGGATCTGCCCGCCTGAGCCGCATCTTCGGCACTGGCCGAGTCTCGGTCACGGGCCGCAGGCCGAGCGAGGAAGAGATGAAGGCGGCGTTCTGGCCTGAACCCGGATCGGTCGATCCGGTTATCGCATCCGAGGTCGTCATCTCCTGCTGCGAAGACTGAGCCGTGGTCACGTCCTGCTCCGCTGACTTCCCCTCCTGCTGAGCAGTCGTCCCGGCCTCCTGCGGAAGCTCCGTCTCTTGCTGTGCCGTGGCATCGCTGTTTTTGGCAGAGGTTGACCGCAACAGCACTACATGCCCTCCCTGATCTTGATGTGCTGAAAAGCGCAGCCAGCACTGGCTCGCAAACATCCCTCAGCGCGGCTGGCAGCCGTGCGTTGGCTTCCACTCGCCTCTTAAGACGCCCCAGGACCCCTAAGTGGATAGCCGACATTGGGTGTTCACTATGCGACAGCTTAGTTTTCGCTATGGGCCAGCGCTGGGAAACGCAACGCAGAGTGAGTAATACGGCGCACTTTGGCACTCCGGATTCAAGTAGCCAGTTAGCTACTCACAGTGACAGTTAGCTGGTCGGCAGCGAAACGGACTACTAGTGTTTCATCTGAAACGACCTCAGCAGCGGATCTGACGACCGCCGAATCGGCGCGTTGCACAATCGCGTAGCCACGGCGAAGAGTGGCGGCCGGCGATAGCGCGACCAGCCGCGCTCTGGTGTGAACAAGATCAGCGTCGGCGCGATCCGTGCTCGCCGCCAGACAGCGGCGAGCACGCTCGGTGAGCGCCAGGATCTGCTCCTGCCGCCGGTCAAGCTCGGCGGCCGGGCTGGCTAGCGCGGGCCTTGATCTGACCGCCGCTAGCCAGGCGCTCTCGCGCTCGATCCGCCCAGCGAGCTGGCGCCGGGCCCGCGACCTGAGTTCGGACACGATCGCGAGCTGCTCGGAGATGTCGGGCACTACCCGCCTGGCCGCATCGGTGGGCGTCGAGGCCCGCACGTCGGCGACTAGGTCAAGCAGCGGAGTGTCCTGCTCGTGCCCGATCGCGCTCACTACCGGAGTGCGGCAGGCCGCGACCGCCCGCACGAGCGTCTCATCGGAGAACGGCAGCAAGTCTTCGATCGATCCGCCGCCGCGAGCGATGATGATCACATCGATGGTGCGGTCCGAGTCGAGCACGCCGAGCGCGGCCGTCACTTCCTCTACCGCGAACGGTCCTTGGACCGCGACCTGCTCGACCCTGAACTGGACCGCGGGCCACCGGCGGGCGGCGTTTTGCAGCACGTCCCGCTCGGCGGCTGAGTCGCGGCCGCAGATCAGGCCGATCTTGGCCGGCAGGAACGGCAGGCGCCGTTTGCGCTCACGGGCGAACAAGCCCTCAGCGCCGAGCGTGCGCCGCAACCGTTCGAGCCGCGCCAGCAGCTCGCCGATCCCGATGGCCCGCACCTCAATCGCGTTAAGCGAGAACGAGCCGCGAGCCATGTTGAAGTCCGGCTTCACCCAGACGACTACGCGAGCGCCGGTCGCCGGGGCGGGGTCGGTGCTTTCGAAGATCGGGCGCGGGCAGACGACCCGGACCGAAACCGCGGCCACCGGGTCGCGCAACGTCAGGAAGACCGCACCGCCACGCTTATTCAGCTCGGCGATCTGGCCCTCGACCCAGACCCGGCCGAGCTTGCCGATCCACTCACCGACCAGCCGAAGTACGGTCCGGACCGGGATCGGCGACTCGGCGCTCGTCTCCAGCGGCATCGGCGACTAGGCGTTGTCGTCGCTGAGCTTGGCGATCCGGCGCTCGAACATCGTCACTATGTCGGCTCGGTTGGCGTGGGTCCGCTCATGATCAACGATCACTTGGAGTTGTTCGACATCAAGGTTGCGGAGCCGGGCCCGGAGCGAAGGCAGCGACAGCTCGTCATACCCGGCAATCGGCAGCTCAGCGTCCCGGCTCGCCACCGTCCCCGCCGCGGCTGGCGTGGCCGGGTCGAACCCGCCTTTGCTAAGTACGGTCGCTAGCTCGGCGAACGAGGTCGCGGACTCGGCCGCAGCAGCTACCGGATCAGCTTGCGAGCTGCCGGTGCCATAGCTTCCGCCACCAGGTGACTGGCCACTAGGTGACTGATAGTCCGCCATCGGATATCCAGGCCAGCGGTTGTCCGGTCGCGCGCCTTCGACCGGCGGTGCGCTCTCGACCGGCGGTGCGCTCTCGACCGGCGGTGCGCTCTCGATCGGCGGTGCGCTCTCGATCGGCGGTGCGCTGCCGGTGATCGACTGGCCCGGCTGCATGCGTCCTGAGGCGGGCGGCCTGGCGTCTTCCGCGAGGCCGGCCATGTCCTCGGCGGTCAGCACCCGGACGTTTCCGGTCGAGTCGAGCGAGCGGAACCGGGACGGCGGCGGTGGTGTCTTGCGGCTGGCGCGCCCGCCGGAGCTCGTGCCGCCGCCGGGCTTAGCGCCGCCGCTCGGCTTAGGCCCGCCGCCGGACTTAGCGCTGCTACCCGGCTTCGCGGAGCTGCGGGGCTCGGTGCCGCCGCTGGCCTGCCGCTGTGACGAAGAATTCGCTCGTCCCGACCTCTTAGGCTTGCCAGCCGGCCGGGACTTACTCGGCGGCCTCGGCGGCGCCGGCCGAGCCGATGTGCCGATCAGGCCAGGCTCGCCCGCCGCGGCGCCAGGATCGTCGGCCCCAGAGTCAGCAGATCCATCCGGCGGGATCAGCCGCACGGACGGGGTAACCGAGACCCCCCACGGCCTCGGTGACGCCGGCTGTTCCGGTACCTGGGACTGCTCGCGGGCATCTTCGGCTCGCAGCCGGTCGGCGGCCATCAGCATCTGCCCGATCCCCGAGAACACCGCTCGCAACGCTCGTACCGGCGCAATGCCCACCGAGGGGGACGACCCGGGCCGGTCGCCCGTTTCCGGCATCTGCACCCTCATCGCCTCCTTTAGGACCGGGTTGATGAGTCCATCATCTGCCATCGTGCCGTATTAGCACTGCTGCCGGCGGTTCTTCGACGGCGTGCCGCGCGAACGGCGCCCGCAGGTCGCGTGGTCGCTGCCCAAGGGGCATGCGGGACCGGGCATACGGGGCAGGGCCACAGAGGCTCTAGTGGCTTCACCTAACATGGATGACATGTCCAAGCCAACCAGGAGAGTTCTGCTCGCGAAGCCGCGCGGGTACTGCGCAGGAGTCGACCGCGCGGTCCAGACCGTCGAGCACGCGCTCGAGAGGTTCGGCGCGCCGGTGTACGTACGCAAGCAGATCGTGCACAACACCCACGTCGTCAGGGATCTGGAGAAGCGCGGCGCGATCTTCGTCGAGGAGACCGAGGAGGTCCCCGAGGGCTCTGTGGTCGTCTTCTCCGCCCACGGAGTGGCTCCGCAGGTGCATGAGGAGGCGAAGGACCGCAAGCTCCGCACGATCGATGCCACCTGTCCGCTCGTCACCAAGGTGCACAACGAGGCCCGGCGGTTTGCCGCCCAGGGCTACGAGATCCTGCTCATCGGGCACGAAGGCCACGAAGAGGTCGTCGGCACCACCGGCGAGGCGCCCACCAGTATCCAGCTCGTCGACGGCCCAGAAGATGCCGCCAGGATCGAGGTGAAGGACCCGGCCAAACTCGCCTGGCTGTCGCAGACGACGCTCTCAGTCGATGAGACCAACCAGACCGTGGCCGCGCTGCGGGACCGATTCCCGCAGCTGATGGACCCGCCGAGCGATGACATCTGCTACGCGACCCAGAACCGCCAGGTCGCGATCAAGCAGATCGCCGCCGAGTCCGACATCGTGATCGTCGTCGGCTCGGCCAACTCGTCCAACTCGGTGCGCCTGGTCGAAGTCGCCCTTGAGGCGGGCGCTAAGGCCGCCTACCTGGTCGACGACGCCAGCGCGGTCGAGGAGGCGTGGCTTGAGTCAGCGACCACGGTCGGACTGACCAGCGGCGCCTCGGTGCCGGAGAACCTGGTCGACGAAGTGCTCGAACTGCTCGCGGACGCCGGTTTCGACACTGTCGAAGAGACGGAGTCGGTGCGCGAGACCCTCCAGTTCGCCCTCCCGCACGGCATCCGTCCCTCAAAGCAGCGGTCAGTCAACTAGCTCGGGTGCGCTTAGGGCCCTAACGGAGACTTCGAGGGGTTTCGCCTGCTCGATCTCCGCGTCCGTCACGCCGAGCTGGTTGAGCTTGCGCGCGGTCACCAGGACCCGGCTCTCCAGCGAACCGACCGCCCGGTTGTAGGCCGTCACCGCGCCCGCCAGCGCCTTGCCGACCGCGTCGACGTGGCCGCCGAGGCCGTTCAGCCGTTCGTACAGCTCCCGGCCCAGGTCGAACACCGCCCGGGCGTTCTCCGACAGCGCCGCCTGCTGCCACGCGTACTGCGCGGTCCGCAGCATCGTGACCAGCGTGGTTGGCGTCGCGATGTGCACCTTGCGGCCGATCGCGTACTCGAGCAGGCCGGGCTCGCGCTCAAGCGCAGGGGCGAGGAACGCCTCGCCCGGAATGAACAGCACCACGAACTCGGGCGAGGGGCTCAGCGCCGACCAGTAACTCTTCGCGGCCAGTTGGTCCACGTGGTCCTTCAGGTGCCGGGCGTGCGCCGCCAGCCGGGTGTCCCGCACCTCGTCGCCTGAAGCCTCGGCCGCCTCCAGGTAGGCCGCCAGCGAGACCTTCGAATCGACCACGATGTTCTTGCCGCCGGCCAGCCGCACCACCAGGTCGGGCCGCAGCATCGCGCCGTCCAGCTTGGGATCGGGAACGCTGACCTGCTCCTCGAAGTCGCACCGGGCGCTCATCCCGGCCAGCTCGACGACCCGGCGGAGCTGCATCTCGCCCCAGCGCCCCCGCGCCTCTGGCCGCCGCAACGCGGTCACCAGTGCCTGCGTCTGCGCCCGCAGCTGATCGGAGGTCGCGATCGCGAACTTCATCTGCTCGGTCAGGGCCGCGTGCGAGCTTTGCCGAGCGACCTCGGTCTCGCGGAGCTGGGCCTCGACCCTGGCCAGCGTCAGCTTGAGCGGCTCGACGAGCTGCTCAACCGCGTTGCGCCGGGAGTCGAGTTCACTGGCCGCGCTCAGATTCGCCGCGCGCAACCTAATCTCGCTGAACTCCATCAGCCGCTGCTGACTCTGGTCCAGCGCCTGCGCCGACAGCGCCTGGAACCGCTCGGCCAGGTACCCGTCGATCAGCTCGGCCCGCTCATTGGCCGCCTGGTCGACCAGCGCCGCCCGCTCGGTGGCCGCCTTGGCCCGCTCATGGGCCGCGCTGGCGGCAGCCGCCAGCTCCGACGTCGCCCCGACCAGACGCGAGCGCGCATACAGGTAGCCGATCACCACACCCAAACCAGTACCCACAAGCAGCCCGATAAGCAACAAGACCGAACTCATGTCCCGCCATCCTGCCAGGCCATACCGACAGTGGATGGGTATGACACAACTAGACTCGCCCGCGTGAGTCTTGAGATCGGAATCGTCGGGCTGCCCAACGTCGGCAAGTCCACCTTGTTCAACGCCCTGACGAGGGCGTCCGTGCTGGCGTCCAACTATCCGTTCGCCACGATCGAGCCGAACGTCGGCGTCGTCGGCATTCCCGACCCGCGCCTTGACGAGCTGGCGAAGCTCTACGATTCGGCGAGGATCGTGCCGGCCACGGTCAGGTTCGTCGACATCGCCGGCCTGGTACGCGGTGCCTCGGCCGGGCAGGGCCTCGGCAACCAGTTCCTCGCCCACATCCGCGAGACCGACGCGATCTGCCAGGTCGTGCGAGTCTTCACCGACCCGGACGTGAGCCACGTGGATGGCGACGTATCGCCGGAACGCGACATCGAGACGATCGCCACCGAGCTGATGCTGGCCGATCTGCAGACGCTGGAGAAGGCGGTTCCACGACTCGCTAAAGAATCAAAATTCGCCAAGGATTCAGAAAAAATTGCGACCGCTGCTGCCGCAGCCAAGGCGCAGGAGTTGCTCGCTGTCGGGACTACCCTGTTCGCCGGAGCGGCCGGGGTCGGCATCGACCTGGAATTGTTGCGGGAGCTGAGCCTGCTCACAGCTAAGCCGTTCCTGTACGCGTTCAACGTCGACGACGCCGAACTGAACGACGATGCGCTGCGGGCCCGGCTGGCCAAGCTGGTCGCGCCCGCTGAGTCGGTGTTTCTGGACGCCAAGACCGAGGCCGAACTGGCCGACCTGCCAGCCGAGGAAGCCGCCGAACTCCTAGCCGAACTGGGCCTCGGCGAACCGGGACTGAACCAGCTCGCCCGGGCCGGCTTCGCCGCGCTTGGCCTGGCCACCTTCCTGACCGCCGGTCCGAAGGAGGCGCGGGCCTGGACGATCAAGTCCGGCGCGACCGCGCCCGAGGCGGCCGGCGTGATCCACTCCGACTTCCAGAAGGGCTTCATCAAGGCCGAGATCGTGTCCTACGACGACCTGATCGCCGCAGGCTCGGTCACGGCGGCCAGAGCCGCCGGCAAGGCCAGAATCGAAGGGAAGAACTACATCATGCGCGACGGAGACGTAGTCGAATTCCGCCACAGCTGACCGGAGCCAACTCGCACTAGACCCGGGCCAGCACCGCCAGCCCTGCCGCCGGCTCCGGGACACGGATGAGAAATAGCACATAGCCCGGGTTGCGTCCACATAGCCCGGGTTGCGTCCACATAGCCCTAGTTAACGATAAATTTCGCCCGGTTTGTGGTGGTTATCCCGTCGCCAACCCGGGCTATGAGCTCGGAGTGCGGCATAAGTGGGCCGTTCTCTCGCGGGAGAAGCCGGACTAGCCGGTAACGATGTGGCCGGAGTCGTGCGTGTGATCAGCGAGGCTGACGAGATCTAGCGACGGCCGAACGGGCTCGGCGACGGCCCGCCCAAAGCCAGTGGCGCGCGCGACGAGAGACAGGCGGAAATAGCCGAAGACGCCGCCGCCCGGCCTGCCCTCGGCACGATCCAGCAGCGGCCCGAGCGAACTGGCAGCGGTCCACCCAGGAAGCCAATGGCGCGCGACCGAGCGGCGGGCGGAGGCGGCCGAAGACGTCGCGTCCCCGCCTGTCCCACGATTTCGGCTCACTTATCACGGCTGGCGACGACATATCACGGATTTCCGTTTCGCATAACCATCTAAACCAGGTCAAAAGTTGTCGAGAATCCGTGATAAGTCGTCGTGGACCGTGATATGTGGACCGCGTGAGCTCGCCGGACCTGGGGCGGCAGGGTACTTGAGTGGTATATGTGGCCATGGGTGCTGATGTGATTCGCAAGGCGAGCTGGCGCGCTTGGCGCCATGCGCCGCGGCCTTCGGTGTGGTCTAACGGCGACGCTCAGCAGCCGGAGCTAGGTCGAGTTGGTACCAGGTGCCGGGCTTGCCGCCTAGGTGAGCTGGATCGGCCGGGCCGGTCGGGGTGAAGCCGGCTTTGGTTAGTACCTTCCTGGATGCTGCGTTCTGGTCGGAGGTGGCTGCCCTTAGCGTGCGCAGGCCGTGTCGGGCCCGGGCTAGCTGGATGATGTCGCGTACCGTCGCGGTGGCGACGCCGTGGCCGGCGACGTGCTGGGCGACCCGGTAGCCGAGGTCGGCGGCTCCATTTCCGGTGAAGTAGAGATTGAATCGGCCTAGGACCGAGCCGTCCTCGGCGACCAGCACGTAGTGGGCGCCGCTGCCCGCCTCCTGTTCGACCAGGAGCGTCTGGTGGTGTTCGGCGAAGCGGTCGAAGAACTCATCACGCCGGTCGGAGATGAAGGCGGCGAAGTAGGAGCGGTTCGCCAACTCGAAAGCCAGGACCGCCGGGGCGTGGTCGGCGCGCAGGAGTTGCAATTCGGGCACCGCACGACAGTACACAGGCGGTGCGCTGAGGCCATCCTTAATTTCGGAGGGCCAGAGCCGGGCGGCATCTTTCCTAAACTGATATCAGTATGCTAGGTTCATGGTATCAAGAACATCAAACGGAGGTGGTTTGGGATGACTACCCAGGCTGCAGGGGCCCGGCAGGCGCCGGTCATCCGGCTGGCGAGCGAGTCGAAGGCCCGGTCGGCACCGGGGATACCGGTGCTTTTCATCAGCGTCGTCGCGATCCTAGCTGGCGTCGCGCTGCTCTACTTTGACCACGAGGTCAGCTCGAGTGCTGGCAAGACAGCGCTGATCTGGGTCGCGGTGATCCTTTTTGTGGTCGCGTTCTTCGCGCTGCGCGGGCTGACGCCGGTGGTCGTGGGGGAGGCGCGGGCGGTCCAGTTGTTCGGCAGCTACCGCGGCACCATCAGGACCCCCGGCCTGCACATCGTTAACCCCTTCACGATCAGGCGGGGAGTGTCGGTCAGGGTCAGGAACATGGAGACCGCGCAGGCCAAGGTCAACGACGCGGACGGCAACCCGATCGAGATCGCGGCGGTGGTCGTGTGGCAGGTGGAGGACACCGCTAAGGCCCTGTACGGCGTCGATGACTTCGTCCGGTTTGTTGCCATTCAGTCGGAGACCGCCGTGCGGCACATCGCCTCGAGTTACGCCTACGACACCCGCGGCAGCGGTGTGATGTCGCTGCGGGACAACGCCGAGCAGATCACCGCGCAGCTGTCGGCCGAGATCGCCGACCGGGTCGCGCCCGCCGGGGTGCGGATCATCGAGTCAAGGCTGACCAGGCTGTCGTACGCTCCGGAGATCGCCCAGGCCATGTTGCGCCAGCAGCAAGCGAGTGCGGTGGTCGGTGCGCGGTCGAAGATCGTCGAGGGGGCAGTGGGCATGGTGCAACTGGCTTTGCAGCGGCTGGAGGAAGAGGGGGTCGTGCAACTAGACGAGGAGCGGAAGGCCGCGATGGTCTCCAACCTGCTGGTCGTGCTGTGCAGCGAGCAAGCAACTCAGCAGGTGGTCAACACCGGCTCGCTGTACCAGTGAGCCGGCCTGCGAGTCTCGGACGGGGTTAGCGGTGAGCGAACGCAAGAGCCTGCTGCTGCGGCTTGATCCGGCCGTGCACGACGCGCTGGCCAGGTGGGCGAATGACGAGCTGCGCAGCACCAACGCCCAGATCGAGTTCCTGCTGCGGCGGGCGTTGTCCGAGGCCGGTCGGCTGCCGGGACAGGTCGCCCAGATGCGGCGGCCTGGTCGGCCGCCGCGCAGCAGTAATCCGGACGAGTAGACGACTCCGGCTCCGGGGGAGGCTGGGGTGGCCCGCTGAGGCGGGCCACCCCAGCTTCGGGCATTAGCCCGAAACTCATTGTTCTGCGCGAGAGTGATCTCGGCTAGTCAGTAACTTTGCATTGCAAACTTATTGGCGATAATCTGAGCTGCGTTGCCGACTTGGCGATCGATCAATGGAGGTCAGCGTGCGAAGTCGTCGTCAGATTCAGCAAGGACTTGCGATCGCAAGGATCATCGGTCTTTGCCTCACCGGGCTATCGGGCGCCCGTCCGCGCCGATCATCGCCGGGGTCTACGGCCTCGCCGGCAAGGCCGCGCGCGTTACCCCCGTTACGCCTACCAGCACCGCACCCACCTGTTCGACATCACCACCGGCAACAACGCCCTGACCAACACACCCGCCAAGGTCTGCGGCGACGACTACATGTGCGCCGCCAAGCCCGGCTACGACGCACCCACCGGCCTGGGAACCCCCAACGGCACCGCCGGCTTCTAACACATCGGCAAGCACCTGGACCTGGAGACCTCCTCCAGGGCTCAAGTGCCTGTCGCCCAGGTGCCTGTCTATGGCGGGCCGCCAGCGGCTGCTCGGCGTACGTCGCCAAGCCGTCCTGGCAGCACGACGGGCACGTGCCATGCGCACCCTGACCGACGTGTCGGCGCTCGCGGAGGGGGTCCCTATGTACGACCTGGCCCGCGCCGGCTGGCTGACGGTCGACGGCACCAGTGTCGCTGCTCCGATCTTCGCCGGGGTCTACGGGCTGGCGGGCAATGGCGCGACCTCGAGCGTGGCCGGCCGGCCCTGTACGCGCACGCCAGCGGGATGTTCGACGTGACCGAAGGCAACAACGTGCTCAGGTTAAGCGGATCGCCGGTCGGGCCGGTCTGCCGCCGCGATTACATGTGCACGGCCCGGGCAGGGTACGACGCACCGACCGGTCTTGGCACGCTGGACGGCATCACGTCGTTCTGACGAGCGAAGGGCAGGTCCCGGGTGAGTTCCGGTTCGCCAGAGCTGCACGACCAGCCTGCGGAGCTGGCCGGGCTCGAGGCTGCGCTCGGCCAGCGGGTCCTGGCGTCGCGCACTTTGGCGGGCGGGTTCTCGCACGAGACCTGCCTGCTCGAACTGACCCACGGGCCAGTGGTCGCGCGATTCGGCGGGCCCGATCCGGCGATCGAGGCGGCGGTCATGGTCGCGGCCAGCGAGCACGTTCCCGTACCGGAGGTGCTGCTGGTCGTGCCCGGTGGTGGCCGGCGGCCCGCTATGGTCATCGAGTACATGAACGGCCAGCCGCTCAGTGAGGTGCTGGCGGAGGACGAGTTCGGCCGGGCGGAGTACGCCGAACTGGGCGCGGAGGTAGGCCGGGTGGCGGCCGCGGTCGGGGCGGTGCGGTTCGACCGGGCTGGGTTCTTCGCCGACGAGCAGCTGACGGTGAAGGTCGAGCAGCCCTGGTCACGGCAGTTGCCGGAGTTCGCCGCGAACTGCATGGCGGCGACCCCGACGGCGCGGCTCGACCGGGACACACAGCGGACCTGGGCGGGCCTGTGCGCTGCCCACGCTCCGGCTTTGGCCAAGATCGATGAGCAGGCGCGGCTAGCGCACGCCGACCTGAACCCCAAGAACATCCTGGTGAGCAGGGCGGGCCGGGACTGGCGGGTGGCGGCCCTGATCGACTGGGAGTTTGCTTTCTCCTGCTGCCCCTATTGCGACGCCGCGAACATGATGAGGTTTGCCAGCGAGTATCCGGATGGCTACGCCGACGGGTTCCAGTCCGCGTTCGCCCAGCATCAGCCGGCCGACCTCCCTCCGACGGAGGACTGGGCTTATCTGGGCCGGGTGCTCGACATGTTCGCGCTGAGTGACCTGGTTACCCGGCCCGTCGGGCACCCGGTGGCCGGCCAGGCCGCCGACGTGATCAAGCGGTGGATCGCCGAAGGCGTGCCGCGTCGCTAGGCCGGGAGCGCTCTAGGATGTTGGGATGCCTGCAGAGAGTTCTTTCGACGTCGTTTCGAAAATCAACAGGGAAGAAGTCGACAACGCGCTTAACCAGACGGCCAAGGAGATCGGGACCCGGTTCGATTTCCGCGGCGTGGGCGCCTCGATCGCCTGGTCCGGTAAGGAAGGCGTGGAGATCAGGGCCAACAGCGAGTCGCGAGCCAACGCCGTGCTTGATGTGTTCAAGGAGAAGCTCGTCAAGCGCTCGGTCTCGCTGAAGGTCCTGGACGCGGGCGAGCCCAAGCCGTCCGGTAAGGAGTACCGGATCAGCGTCGGCCTCAAGGAGGGGATCTCCCAGGACGACGCCAGGAAGATCTCCAAGATCATCAGGGAAGAGGGACCCAAGAACGTCCGGGCTCAGGTTCAGGGCGACGAGCTGCGGGTCTCGTCTAAGAAGAAGGACGAGTTGCAGGACGTGATCGCCCTGCTCAGGGGCAAGGAATTCGACATAGCCCTCCAGTTCGTCAACTACCGGTAACTGGGAGTCTCCTACCCACTCCCGGCAAGCTAGTTCGTGTTGGTCGGCTGTTGCCTGTGGGTTCTGGGTCTTGTGTGGCGATCTTGAGGGTCGGCCGGGCACCAGGAAGGCGGGCTCGCGATACTTCCAACGTTGTAGTGCGCACCTGGCAACTCGCTTTGCCGCTGGCAGGCGGGTTTCTGGCGTAACGGGCGATTCTGGCCGGGACGGCGATGCGCGCCGACGGCCACTACCAGGAGTTCTCCGTCGGGGGCGCCGATGGGCTCGCGGTTCCAGCCGCCGTAGATGTGCTCGATCGTGAAACCCGCCGCCTCGAGCGATGACCGCACCTCATCCTCAGCTCGAAAGGCTAGGGTGCCTTCGCTGGTCAGTTGTGCTCCGGTCGGCATCAGGTAGTGGATCGTAAAGTCAACGACCCCAGCCTTGACCTGGGTGACTTCGGTCCACGCCGTCACCACGGCGCCGTCGTCCAGCTTGATCTGGCGGCGCGAGTCGGTCGGGTTCCAGTCCTGCCACTTGCGGGCACGCGGGTCGCGGCTGTCGAAGATCAGGCGGCCGCCAGGAACGAGGGCCCGGCGCAGGTCGGTGAGCGTGCGCTGCCAGGTTTCCGCCGCCACGAAGAATTGCGCGACGTGGCTGGTCATCACCGCCACGTCGAACGCCGCCTCCGGCAGGTCGGCCGAGGTGCCTTCGATCCAGGTGACCTGGTCGGCGCCCGGTTTAGCTCTGGCCGCCGCGAGCGAGGCAGCGGCCGGGTCCACCCCGGTGACCTGGTGGCCGGCCGCCGACAGGCCGAGCGCTAGCCGGCCGGTGCCGCAGCCTAGGTCGAGGACGCGCGCTCCTGGGGTCTGGTTGACCACCGACAGAAAGAAGTCATCGTCGCGCGACCACGGGCACTCCGCGTCGTAGATCACCACCAGGCGGGGGTCGTTGAACTCGGCGTTCCGCATGAGCTGGAAGCTAGCAAAATGGGGCGGGCTCGGTTCCGAGGACCTGGATCTGATCAATCTTGGCCCGATCGGCTTCGGCGTGCGGGTCGGCTTCGGCGTGCGGGTCGGCTTCGGCGTGCGGGTCGGCTGAGAGCATGGTTTGGCCTGCGGATTCGTAGCAGAGCAGCGCGAGCGCTCGACTGAGGGGCAGCCGGGAGTGTGCTGGTGCGGTCAGCGGGGTGGCGAAGCCCGGGCGGTCCGATCGGCCGGAAACTAGGCGGGCCAGGCTGACCAGCGGATCTAGCACCTCGATCGGATAGTCGGTGCCGAGCAACACTGGAGCACCTGAAGCGACCAGTCGATCCCATGGATAGGCAACTTCCGCCCGGTCGGCGCCGAGCGCGGGCGGGATCTGCGCGGCGTCGGTGACCGGGAACGACGGCTGAATACAGCACCAGACGCCGAGCCCGGCGATCCGGTCGATGAGGCCCGGCGAGAGCAGGCTTGCGTGCTCGATCCTCGGCTTGGCGGCGGCGACGGCGCTTGGGTCGTGGCCCCACACCAGCTCGTACGCATCGAGTACGGTCTGGACGCCCAGGTCACCGATCGCGTGGGTGGCGATCCGCCAGCCCGCCTCGGCGAGCGGTTCGATCCGGCGGGCCAGCGTGGCCGGGTCGGCGAACAGCAGCCCGGACTCACCGGTGTCGTCGAAGTCCCGGCAGACGGCGCAGGTGCGCGGCCCCAGCCAGCCATCGACATAGAACTTGATTCCCTCCAGCCGGAGCCACGGGCCGGTGTCCGCCCGCCGGGCCTGGATCTCGGCGAGCCCGGCCTCTTCGGCCAGGCCGCTGGCCAGGTATAGCCGCACCCGCACCGGCAGTGCCCGGCCGCCGCGAGTAAAGCCTTCCAGGGCGTCCAGGTAGCACCAGTCCCGCATTCCCATCTCGGTGATCTCGACCAGGCCGGTGCTCGCGGCCATCGCCAGGCCATCGTGCAGGCGGCTGGCAAGCACGTCGACCGAGTCCGCGAAGGCTGGCTCCGGGATGTCCATCGGGGTATTTCCATCACGCCAGACCCGCTGATGAAACTCGCGTACCGTCGTGCCCTCCCACGGATAAGGAACGCCCGCCGCGGTCTTGAGCAGATGAGTGTGATGGTCGGTGAACCCGCCGACAGTGACTCCGGTCTGGCTAGCTATGTCCATGGCTCATCATGCGGTACGCGAGTTGCGCCACCCAGGTCAGGTTGCCCGGCGCCTGGCGGCCGACCGCCACGTTTGTCAACTGCATCAGAGCCTCCCTGATGCAGTAGCTTCCCGGGACGCAACTACATCAGGTGCGCGCTGAGGTAGATATAGCTACACCAGGAGGGCTCCGAGGTAGTAGCTTCCTGGGACGGAACTACATCAAAGAGGCTCTGATGCAGCTCAGGCCGGGGGCCTGCTGACCTCGGACAGGCGCCGGGCCAGATAGCGACGTTCGGCGCCGGTAGCGGCGAGTTCGAGCGCCTGCTGGTAACTCGCCGCCGCCTCGGTATTGCGGCCCAGTCGTCGCAGCAGGTCGGCGCGGGTCGCCGGGAGAAGGTAGTAGCCGGTCAGGGCCCCGGACGTGGTCAGCGCGTCGACGATGACCAGCCCGGCCGCCGGTCCGGCCGCCATGCCTACCGCGACGGCCCGGTTGAGTTCCACGACCGGCGACGGCACTAGTTGCCCGAGCATCAGGTACAGGTCGGCGATTTGGTCCCAGCTGGTTTCCTCGGCGGTCGGAGCGGTGGCGTGGCACGCAGCGATCTGTGCCTGCACCAGATAAGGACCGGGGCACGAGGCGTCTTCAACCACAGAGTCGAGCAGGACCACCGCCGCCTCGATCTCGTCATGGTCCCAGCGCGACCGGTCCTGGTTCTCGAGCGTGATGAGGTCGCCATTGGCGTCCAGCCTGCTTTCTCGCCTGGCGTTATGCAGGTGCATCAGCGCGAGCAACGCCATTGTCTCCGGCTCGCCCGGCATCAGCGTGGCCAGCGCACCGGCCAGCGCGATGGCCCGGGCACATAGCCCGCGCCTGATCAGCTCTGTACCGGCAGTCGCCGCGTAGCCTTCGTTAAATAGCAAGTAAATGACAGCGAGCACGCCGTTGAGTCGCTCTGGCAGCAAATGAGCGGGCGGCACCCGGTACGGTATGCCCGCATTGCGAATCTTGTGCTTAGCGCGGACCAAGCGCTTCGCCATGGTCGGCTCGGTCACCAGGAAGGCTCGCGCGATCTCGGCCGTGGTCAGTCCCGCGAGCGTGCGCAGGGTCAGCGCGACCCGCGCCTCCAGCGGCAGCGCCGGGTGGCAGCAGGTGAAGATCAGCCGAAGCCGGTCGTCTGGGATCTCATCGGCGGATAGCTGGGCCTGTGCCTCCGACTCGGCTGTGGCCGGTGCGGGCGACAGCACGGCGGCTTGGACGAGTTTGGCCGACTCCGAGGCGCGGCGACGCAACCGGTCCCTAGCCCGGTTGCGCGCCACCGTCGTCAGCCACGCGCCGGGGCGCTGCGGCACCCCATCGCGTGGCCAGACCTTGACCGCCTGCGCGAAGGCGTCCTGCGCGCACTCCTCGGCCAGGTCCCAGTCGCCGGTCAGCCCGATCAGCGCCGCGACGACCTTGCCCCACTCAGCCCGGAACGCCTCGGCGACCGCGGCATCAAACTCCGCCGCCACCGACTCGGCCGCCACCGACTCGGCCGCCACCGACTCGGCGGCCAGGGACTCGGCCGGCAGTGACCCGTCCGTGCTCACGGCTGCCAGAGCGGCCGGATCTCGATCGCCCCGAACGCGGCGCACGGGTGCTTGGCCGCCGCCTCGATGGCCTCGTCAAGATCGGCGCAGTCCATCAGATCGAAGCCCGCGACGTGCTCCTTCGTCTCGGCGAACGGCCCGTCCGCCAACAGCACCTCGCCGCCGCGCACCCGTACCGTGGTGGCATCGGAAGTCGGCTGCAGCGCATTGCCTTCAATTCGGATTCCGCGGTTGTCCATCTCGGTCGCCCAGGCCATGCCGTCGGCGGGTGCCTTGGCCCGCTGCTCGTCGGTCAGCTTGATGGACCCGTCGACGCAGATCAACAACATGTACTTCACGACTGTTCTCCTTCGATTCGCTTGGTCTGGGAAGCTGACCGGCCCGGCACCTAGGACCTGGGCCAGTCACGCAGACGACGAACAGCCTGACCCGCCATGGACACAACCCCAGAAAATCTTTCCAAGAAAAAGAAGCCCTCCTCTGAGATAACTGAATTCCACCAGGTCATGACGGTCAGATTGTTACCGTTGGCGCGTGCACTCAGGTCGGCACGCTTCCAGACGCAGGCGGCTGAGCCAATTCAGGCTCGCGGTCGCCATGCTCGTGGTGGTCGTGCTCGCCGGGGGGTACCTGGTCTACCGATACGAGGGTCACGGCCACAAGAGCGCCGCCGAGCCCGGGCGGGTCACCACCAAGCACTCGCAGGCACCCAAAACCGGCCCGGCCAAGGCCAAGGGATCTCCGCTGAACCCGAACTGGCGCGGCGACGGCAAGGCCGTAACGCTCGCCTTCGGCGGGGACGTCCACTTCGAGGGAGCAATCGGCGCCCGCCTGAGCGCCAACCCGGACACCGCGCTCGACAGCATCGCCGCTCTCCTGTCCGGCGCCGAGCTATCGATGGCGAATTTCGAGTCGGCGCTGGTCAGCGGGCCCTGCCCGGACCCGCAGCCGAAGCAGTTCGTGTTCTCGGCGCCAAAGACCGCGCTGACCGCGTTCAAGGCCGCTCACGTCACGGTCGTCACCGAGGCAAACAACCACGGCGAGGACTGCGGCCGAGCCGGACTCGAAGAATCACTCGCGATCGCCAAGGAAGTGGGCTACCCGGTTCTCGGCATCGGGAAGAACGCGGCTCAGGCGTTCGCGCCCTACGAAACCAGGATCGATGGTCAGCGGATCGCCATCATCGCCGCCACCGAGGTCGTCGACACCGACCTGATCACCTCCTGGACGGCAACCGCGACCCAGCCTGGGCTGGCCTCGGCCTACCAAGAGGGCGAACTGGTCGCGGCGGTGCAACGGACCAGAAAAGACAACGACACCGTCGTGGTTTACCTGCACTGGGGTACCGAAGCCCAGCTGTGCCCGAACACGGTCCAGGAGCCGCTGGCCAAGGCGCTGGTCAACGCCGGAGCCGACATCATCATCGGCGGCCATGCGCACGTGCAACTCGGGGCCGGCTATCTCGGCACCGCGTTCGTCGACTACGGCCTCGGCAACCTGGCCTTCTACGACACGACGCCGCCGGAGACGTACAGTGGCGCGCTGCACATCACGATCACCGGCCGCCATATCGATGGGTTCAGCTGGCGGCCCGCCGAGATCTCCAATGGCCTGCCGATCCCCCAATCGGGTTCGGCGGCGACCGCGGCCATCCAGCGCTGGAAACGCCTGCGCGGCTGCACCGACCTGACCGTGGCACCGGGCACCGCACTGGCGACCAGCCAGTCGGAGACCAAGCCGTTCACCGGACCGTACATTCACCCGCTCGGCGGGTAACTCGACGGGTAACTAGGTGAAGCCAGGTAATAGGCCACTCAATAGACTGCTGACTCATGACCAGCAGCGAGCCGAAGACCGACCGGCCCCAGCCTCCAGCGGCCAAGCGCATCCCGGTGGAGCGCACCCACCACGGCGACACGGTGATAGACGAGTACAGCTGGCTCGCCGACAAGGACAACCCCGACACCATCGCGTTCCTCGAAGCGGAGAACTCCTATACGGAGGCGATGACGCAGGGACAGGACGAGCTGCGGGCGGCGATCTTCGACGAGATCAAAGGCCGGACCCAGGAGACCGACCTGTCCGTGCCGAGCCGCAAGGGCGACTGGTGGTACTACGCGCGCACGGTCGAAGGCAAGCAGTACCGGGTCTACTGCCGCTGTGCGGTTAACCAAGGGGCTGCCGACCAAGAGGCGGTTAACCACGGGGCGGCCGACCAAGGGGCGGTCGGCAGCGCGAACGAGCGGCCGCCGATGACCGACGATGGCTCGCCGCTCGAAGGAGAACAGGTCCTGCTCGACGGCAACGAGCTGGCCGGGGGCAACGCGTTCTTCTCGATGGGCGCCTACGACGTCAGCCCCGACGGCACCAAGCTCGCGTTCTCCACCGACTACTCGGGTGACGAGCGGTTCACGCTGCGCATCAAAGACCTGGTCACCGGCGAGGTCGCCGCCGACGAGATCAAGGACACCCACTACGGAACGGCCTGGTCGGCCGACGGCTCGGCCTTGTTCTACATCACGGTCGATGACGCTTGGCGGCCCTACCGGGTCTGGCGGCATCTCGTCGGGACCCCGGCCGAGCAGGACCAGGTCGTGTTCACCGAGACCGACGACCGTTTCTTCGCCAGCGTCTCGCTCAGCCGCAGCGAGCGGTACCTGATGATCGGCACCGACAGCAAGCTGACCAGCGAGGTCTGGTTGCTCGACGCCGCCAATCCGGCCGGCGAACCCGCCGTGGTCGTGCCACGCCGCCAAGGCCTGGAATATAGCGTCGACCATCAGGTAGCTGCCGATGGCACCGAGCGGCTGCTGATCCTGCACAACGATGGCGCCCAGAACTTCGAGCTGGCCACCGCCTCGCTAGACCGGCCAGGGGACTGGACGCCCCTAGTGCCGCATCGCGCCGACACGAGGCTGCTCAGCGTCGAGGCCTTCGCCGACCACGCGGTGCTCTACTTCCGCAAGGACGGCCTTACCGGCCTGCGGTTCCTGCGCGCCGACGGCACCAGTCAGGACCTTGGCTTCGATGAACCGGTCTACACGGTCGGGCCGGGGTCGAACCCCGACTACGCCTCGCGGCTGTTCCGCTTCGGCTACGTCTCGATGGTGACCCCGGACTCCGTGTACGACTGTGACACAGCCACCGGCGACCTGACCTTGCTCAAGCGCCAGCCGGTACTGACCCTGCCCGGCCGGGCACCGTACCGGATCGAGGACTACGAGCAGGTCAGGCTGTGGGCGCCGGCGCCCGACGGCACGCAGGTGCCGATCTCCCTGGTCCGCCGCAAGGACGCTCAGGCCGACGGCAGCGCGCCGCTGCTCCTGTACGGCTACGGCAGCTATGAACTCTCCAGCGACCCGTACTTCTCCGTGCCGAGGCTTTCACTGCTTGACCGCGGGTTTATTTTCGCGATCGCGCATATCAGGGGTGGCGGAGAGCTCGGGCGGCACTGGTACGACGACGGTAAACTGCTTAATAAGAGAAACACATTTCGGGACTTTATTTCCTGCGCAAAGTATCTGTCGGAGTCCGGCTGGACGAGCCAGGACCGGCTAGTCGCCCGAGGGGGCTCGGCCGGCGGACTGCTGGTGGGCGCGGTGGCGAATCTGGCGCCCGAGGCCTTCGGCGGCATCGTGGCGAATGTGCCGTTCGTGGATCCGCTTAACTCGATCCTTGATCCGTCCCTGCCCCTGACCGTGACCGAGTGGGAGGAGTGGGGCGACCCGCTGCACGACCCCACCTATTACTCCTATATGAAGGAGTACTCCCCGTACGAGAACATCGCTGCCGATGTGGACTATCCGCCGATCCTCGCGGTCACCAGCCTGAACGACACCAGGGTCCGATTCACCGAGCCGGCCAAGTGGATCGCGAAGCTGCAGGCGACCGCCACGGGAGGACCGTTCCTGCTGAAGACGGAGATGATCGCGGGGCACGGTGGCCGCAGTGGCCGCTACGACGCCTGGCGCGAGGAGGCTGTCGTCCTGGCCTGGATCATCACGACGGCCGCCCGCGCGGCCAAAGAGTCCGCCGCTTCCGTTCCCTAGTTCCTGTTTCCGTCAGGCGGTCACACCAACTATCACAGGTCAGTGCGTCAATAAGCCCATGTTCGGGCCGCACGAGCTGGAAGGACAGGTGTGACATGCGCCACATGCGCGATGAGCCGAGCGATCGCCTGCCGGCCGGGCCCGCAGAGCCGACCAGACCGCATCTGCCCAGGTCAGCCGCTCTAAACAACGGCTCGAACCACTCATGGCCGACAACAGTCGCTTTCTCGATTCGCAGGTCATCGGCGCGTCGGAGACCGCAAAGAGCCCTGAGGCTGGGCGTATTGCCGCAGAATGGTGCCGGAGAAGACCAATGGAGCGCCGCAGCTCTTGGCCAGATAAGCGTCAGCCCAAGACAGCGGGCGGAGGTGTGATGCCTACGGGCAACCGAGTG
>WNEY01000170.1_pt1 | contig 34905 bp, 38 predicted proteins | sample 5400531 | NCBI WGS metagenome assembly WNEY01 (sample SAMN13153338, study PRJNA577476) | soil metagenome | isolation source: 200 cm saprolite under Douglas fir tree site 1 | place: USA:California | collected 2015-04-18 | reverse complement strand
TCGTGCGCATGCACGACTTCGAGTTCGCGAAGGACAAGGTCCTGATGGGATCCGAGCGCCGCTCGATGATCATCAGCGACGCCGAGAAGCGCGTCACGGCGATTCACGAGGCCGGCCACGCGCTGCTCACCGTGCTGCTGCCGCACGCCGATCCGATCCACAAGGTGACGATCATTCCGCGCGGCATGGCGCTCGGCCTCACGCAGCAGCTGCCGACCGACGAGAAGCACAACTACTCGCGCGACTACCTGAACGATCAGATCGCGATCCTGCTCGGCGGGCGCATCGCCGAGGAGATCACGATGGACAGTCTCACGACCGGCGCCGGCAACGACCTCGAGCGCGCCACGGAGCTGTCGCGCAGGATGGTCTGCGAGTGGGGCATGAGCGACGCGATGGGGCCACTCACCTTCGGCAAGAAGGAAGAGCAGATCTTCCTGGGCCGCGAGATCGCGCAGCATCAGGACTACAGTGAGGACACGGCGCTCAAGATCGACCAGGAAGTGAAGAAGTTCGTCACCGACAATTATCAGCGCGCGCACCGGTTGCTCTCCAACAGCAAAGAGACGCTGGTGAAGATCGCCGAGGCACTGCTCGCGCGCGAGGTGCTCGACGCCGATCAGGTGAGGCGCCTCGCCGCCGGCCTCCCGCTCGACGACGCGCAGCCGGTTGCGGCGCGGTCGATTGTGGCGGAGGAGGAGGAGCCGCGCCCGCGCCAGAAAGAACGCGCGCCCATGGTGCCTGCGCTCAACAAGCCGCTGCCACAGGAATAGAGAAATCAGGAATTTGGAATCAGGAATTTGGAATTCAGGCGTGGAATTCGAGCACGCATCCCAGATTCCAGCTTCCGAATTCTTGATTTCATGAGCTCTACTGCCGCGCCGCGGCGCTCTTACTCGGTTCCGCTTCCATCGGGGCGCGTTCTCGAGCTCGGCTCACGCTGCCTGGTCATGGGCATCCTGAACGTCACGCCGGATTCCTTCGCGGACGCCTCGCCTCGCCTCGATCCCGCGGCAGCTGTCGATGCGGCTCTGCAGATGGAAGGCGAAGGCGCGGATCTCATCGACGTCGGCGGCGAGTCAACGCGACCCGGCGCCGCGCCGGTGTCCGGGGATGAGGAGCTCTCCCGGGTCCTGCCGGTGTTGACGGCGCTTCGGGGACGCCTGCGCGTGCCGCTCTCGATCGATACCTACAAAGCGGACGTGGCGCGGGCGGCGGTCGCGGCCGGCGCGGCGATCGTGAACGATGTCCGCGGCCTGCGCGACGACCCGGCGCTGGGCCGCGTCGTCGCCGAGACCGGGGCGGCGCTGGTCGTGATGCACACGCGGGGTCGCTCGGCCACGATGGATGCCGAGGCGGTCTACGACGATGTGGTGGCAGACGTGACACGGGAGCTGGCCGCCGGCGTCCGCCGCGCCGTCGATGCCGGCGTGCCGATCGAGCGGATCCTCGTCGATCCAGGGGTCGGGTTTGCCAAACGGCCTCCTCACAGTTATGGTGTGCTGGCACGGTTGCCGGAATTCGCCGTGGCACTCGATCGACCGATACTGATCGGGCCCTCGCGCAAGTCGTTTCTTCGCGACGCGGTCGGCGGCCGCGAGGCGCAGGAACGCGACTGGGGCACGGCCGCCGCGGTCACCGCCGCAGTCCTCGCCGGCGCGCACATCGTCCGACTGCACGCCGTCGCCGAGATGACGCAGGTGGTGCGCGTTGCGGAGGAGATTCGGAGGCATGGCTAATGGCTGATGGCTGATGGCTGATGGCTGATGGCATATGGTCGATGGACCATCAGCCCTTTGCCATGAGACATGAGCCATCAGCCATCAGTCATCAGTCATGACGTGGTTGACGTCCTTCCTGCGCCGCCCCCCGATCGGCCTGTGGGATCTGGCCGACATCCTGGTGGTGTCGATCCTGATCTACGAGGTGCTCAAGCTGATTCGGGGCACGCGCGCCGTGCAGATGGCGCTGGGCGGCGGTCTGTTGGTCTTCCTGTTTTACGGATCGCGGTGGGGCCACCTCGAGACGGTGAACTGGCTGATCCGCAACATGGTCGGCTACATCGTGTTTGCGGTGATCGTGCTGTTTCAGTCCGACATCCGGCGCGCGCTCGCGCATTTCGGGCGCGCGCCCTTCTTCCAGTACTTCGCGAAGACCGAGGCCGCGGACGATTCTATCGAGGAGCTCGTGATCGCTGCCGGCCTGTTGTCGGAGAGGCGAATCGGGGCAATCATCGCGATGGAGCGCCAGATCGGCCTTCGCAACTATATCGAGGGCGGCATCCGCCTCGATGCCGTCCTGACCTACGATCTGCTGCAAAGCATTTTCCTGCCTTCGTCGCCGCTGCATGACGGGGCCGTCATCGTGCAGGACCATCGGGTGGCTGCCGCCGCCTGCTTTCTGCCGCTGACCGTGAATCCGAAGTTGAGCAAGGAGCTCGGGTCGCGCCATCGAGCGGCGATCGGGCTGACCGAGGAAAACGACTCGGTGGCGATCGTCGTCTCGGAGGAAACCGGCCGCATCTCGGTCGTGGTCGAAGGACAGATCGAGCGCGGGCTGGACGGCGACGAACTGCGCGCGCGCCTGCGGTCGCTCCTGCTGCAGCGCCCGGACAAGCGGCCGCCGAAGCCCGAGGTTCAGTACACGTGACGCTTTCCAGACGCCTTGTGACCTGGCCCTTCCGTCACCTCGGGCTGAAGGCATTGTCGCTCGGTCTCGCGCTGCTGCTGTGGATGGTCGTCTCCGGCGAGGAAACCGTCGAGCGCGGGCTGCGCGTGCCGCTCGAGCTGCAGCAGATGCCGGCGGGCCTCGAAGTACTCGGCGACGTGCCCGCCACCGTCGACGTCCGTGTCCGCGGCGCGTCCGGCGCGCTCAGCCGCGTCGGATCGGGCGACGTCGTCGCGGTCGTCGACCTGCGCAGCGCGCGGTCGGGCCGGCGGCTGTTTCCGCTGACGCCGGATCAGGTGCGCGTGCCGTTCGGCGTGGAAGTCGTGCAGGTGACGCCGTCCGCGGTGGCGATGGCGTTCGAATTGTCGGCGACGCGAGAAGTCCCCGTCGTGCCGACGATGGATGGCAGGCCCGCGCCGGGGTATGTCGTCGGGCCGCTCGTGGCCGAGCCGCCGAAGGTCGAAGTCATCGGCCCGGAAAGCGTGGTGAAGCGCGCGGAGGAGGTCGTGACCGAGCCGGTCTCGGTCGCGGGCGCGAAGGCGCCGGTGCGCCAGACGGTGATCCTCGGCCTGGTGGATCCGTCGCTGCGGCTGAAATCGGCGCGGTCGGCGATCGTGACCGTCCAGATTGTTCCGGCGCCCCTCGAGCGCACGCTCCGAAACCGGCCAGTACATCTGCGCAATCTCGCGCCGAGCCTTCAGGCGCAGGCAGTGCCGGCGGCGGTGGAGCTCACGGTCCGCGGCAATCGAGACGCGCTCAATCGGGTCGACGCCGACGACGTCGTTGCGTTCATTGATCTCGCCGGGCTGGGTCCCGGCCAATACTCGCTGACCGTGCACGCCGACTCCGCGCTCGAGGCCGGGGTCACGCGCGTCGAGCCCCGGTCGGTGCAAGTGCGAATCACCAGTGGCAAACCCTAGGCTGTTCGGAACCGACGGCGTGCGCGGAACCGCCGGACACTATCCGCTCGATCACCAGACCGTCAGACGCCTTGGTGCCGCGCTCGTGCGCGCACTCCCGCACGCCACCGAATCGCCACGGCTCCTGGTGGGCCGCGACACGCGCGAATCGGGCGCCTGGATCGAGGCGGAGCTCGCGCACGGCGCGCGCGGCGAGGGCGCCACGGTCACGAGCGCGGGCGTCGTGCCGACCCCGGCGATCGCCTATCTCACGCGCACCGGCGACTTCGACGCGGGCGTCGTGATCTCGGCGTCCCACAACCCGTACGAAGACAACGGCATCAAGGTCTTTTCCGGCAAGGGCGAGAAGTTCACCGAGGGAGTGGAGCGCGAGGTCGAGGCCATCGTCGCGGACACGGCGTGGAGCGCGAAGGGCGGCGACGCCTCGCCGGTTCCCACGGCGGATCTCGTCGGCGCCTACCTCGATCATCTGCGCGCCGTGTTTCCCGAAGCCTCCTTGCTCGGCCGCTTCGCGCTGGCGATCGACTGTGCGAACGGCGCGACCACGACGGCAGCGCCGGCGCTGTTCCGCAGCCTCGGCTTCGACACGATCGTGATCGGGAACAGGCCCGACGGACGCAACATCAACCTGCAGTGCGGCTCGACGCATCCGGAGCTGCTCTCGCGCACCGTGGTCGCACGCGGCTGCCGGATGGGTGTGGCGTTCGACGGCGACGGCGACCGCGCGATTTTCGCCGACGACCGCGGGCGGATCGTCGACGGCGACGCGGTGCTCCTGATGTGCGGACGGCAGCTCCGGAGCGAGGGACGCTTGAAGGGCGATTCGATTGTCGCCACCGTGATGAGCAACATCGGCCTCGAGCTCGCGCTCGGTCGGCTGGGCATCGATCTCGTCCGCTGCGCGGTCGGCGACAAGTACGTGATGGAGGAAATGCTCAAGCGCGGCCTGTCGCTCGGCGGCGAGCAGTCGGGGCACATCATCTTCTCGGACTACCTGTTCACCGGCGACGGTCTCTGCACCGCGCTGAACGTCCTGCGCACGATCGCCCTCAGCGGGCGCTCGCTGGCCGATCTGGCCTCCGATCTGACGACGTATCCGCAGGTGCTGCTGAATGTGCGGGTGCGCGAGAAGGTCGAGCTGGCCAGCGTCCCCGAAGTGGCGGATGCGATCGCCCGGGTCGACGCGCGCGTGGCTGGGCAGGGGCGGCTGCTCGTCCGCTATTCCGGGACCGAGCCGCTCCTGCGCGTGATGCTCGAAGGCAAGCATCAGGACGAGATCCGCGGCTGGGCGCAGGAGATCGTGGATGTGGTTAAAGAACATCTTGGGTGACATTGCCCATGGCTAAGGGCTGATGGGCATACGGTCCATGGACCATCAGCCATTTGCCATCCGCCATCAGCCACAGCCATGACATGATTCGCCTGAGCGTCAACGTAAACAAGGTCGCCACGCTTCGAAATTCCCGCGGCGGAAGCGTGCCGAGCGTGCTCGACGCGGTCGAGGTCTGCATCACGGCCGGCGCGCCCGGCATCACGGTGCATCCACGCGCGGATCGGCGGCACATCACGCCGGAAGACGTCAGCGGCATCGCCCGCATGCTGCGCGAGAAGGCGACGGGCGTCGAATACAACATCGAGGGGGACCCTCGACCCGATCTGCTGGAGCTGGTCGAAGAGGTGCGGCCCGATCAGTGCACGCTGGTGCCGGTGGTACCGGGTGAGGTGACGAGCCAGGCGGGCTGGCGACCGGGTCCCGCCACGCTGTATCTGCCCGACACGATCCGGCGGCTGCACGCGCGCGGTGTCCGCGTCAGCCTGTTCGTGGAAGCCGAGCCGGATCCGATTCGGTGGGCCGCCTCAGCCGGCGCCGACCGCGTGGAGCTCTACACCGAGCCCTACGCGCGCGCCTTCGAACACGGGCCCGACCTCGGCCGCCGCGCGTTCACCCAGTACGCCGAGGCGGCGCGTCTGGCGCACGGCCTGGGCCTCGGCATCAACGCCGGCCACGACCTCGATCTGGCGAACCTCATCATCTTCCGCGACCTGCCGTTTCTCGACGAAGTGTCGATCGGCCACGCGATCATGTCGCGCGCGCTGTTTGTCGGCCTCTCGGCAGTCGTGCGCGAGTACCTCGACGTCCTCGCAGGCCGCGGCGTCTGAAATGCTATGATCACGATTTGCGCATGAAATCCGATTCGGTTGCCTTCGGAATCGCCGGAGTGTTGTTTGGTCTCATCGCGGGCTGGATCATCGGCTCGCAACAGGCCGTGGTGCGGCCGTCGGCGCCCGCGGTCGCCTCGCAGGCCGGCGCGCCGGGCGGCGGCGCGTCGGCCTCGACGCGCGCCGCCGTGCTCGACGAGACGCAGGTGAAGGCGTTGAAGGCGGTCGCCGAGCGCGAGACCTCGAATCCGAAGCCGCGCGTGCAGCTCGCCAACCTGTACTTCGACGCCGAGCAGTACGACCAGGCAATCAAATGGTACGTCGACGCCCTGAAGCTGGCGCCGGACGACGTCAATGTCAGCACCGATCTGGGCGTCTGCTACTACTACTCGAACCAGCCCGATCAGGCGCTCGAGCAGTTCGCGCGGTCGCTCAAGCTCGATCCGAAACATACCAAGACGCTGCTGAACGTCGGCATCGTCAAGGCGTTCGGAAAGCAGGATCTCGACGGCGCGGCGCAGGCGTGGCAGCAGGTGATCGCGCTCGGACCCGACAGCCCGGAAGGGCAGGCCGCGAAGCGGGCGCTCGACAGCCTCCAGTCGGCCCACCCCGGAGCCACCCCGGGCGGCGCGCGGAAACCCGGTGCGTAATGGTCCGCCTCGTTCTGGTTGTTGTTCTCAGCATTTTCGTCGCGCGGGCGTTCTGGCGTCTCGTCGACGGCATTCTGGCGGGCGCCGCAGGCGGGCGGCCGCGCAGTGACGTGCCGCAGCGTGGCGTACAGATGGTGCGCGATCCTGTGTGCGGCACGTTTCTGATCCCCGATCACGCGGTGACGATCGCCGACGGCCGCACGCGCCTGTTCTTCTGCTCCAACGCCTGCCGGGACAAGTACCGGGCCCACACGGCATGACCAGCGAGTCGTCGCTTCGCGCCGATATCGTCGAGATCGGCCGGCGGCTGTATGCGCGCGCCTACACCGCATCGAACGACGGCAACATCAGCGTCCGCCTCGGATCCGATCGGCTGCTCATGACCCCGAAAAGCGTCTGCAAGGGGTTCATGACGCCGGACATGATGTGCATCACGGATCTCGAGGGCCGCAAGCTGCAGGGCGATCGCGATCCTTCGTCGGAGATGCTGATGCATCTCGAGGTGTACCGCCAGCGGCCCGATGTGCAGGCCGTCGTGCACGCCCATCCGCCGATCGCCACGGGCTTCGCCGTCGCCGGCATCCCGCTGGACCGCGCCGTGCTCGCGGAAGTGTTGACGACGCTCGGCAGCATTCCGATCGCGGAGTACGCGACGCCGTCCACGAGTGAGTTGCCGGAGGCGGTTCGCAAGTACATAAAGGCGCACGACGGCATGCTGCTCGCCAATCACGGCGCGCTGACCGTCGGCGGCGATCTCTACAGCGCGTACTACAAGATGGAGACGATCGAGCATTTTGCGAAGATCAGCCTCGTCGCGCGCCTGCTCGGGCGCGAGAACCTGCTGTCGCGCGAAGAGGTGATGCGCCTGCAGGAACTGCGCGGGAGCTACGGCATCAAGGCGCCTGCGCCGATTTGCGCCGAGCCTGCGTTGGCGCTCGGAGCGGTCGGTCTGGTCGACGATCCCGCCGCGTGTCAGGTCGTGCAGGCGCCGGCCGGCGCGGGATCGCGGCTCGTCCCCGATTTCGTTCGACAGGTGGCGGAGGCCGGACCCGAGGGAGAAATTCGGTTAACATACCGCGAACTGTCGGCTCTCATCGAGGATGCCCTCAAGAGCTTACGTTAGACGTGGCTAATGGCTAATGGCTGATGGCTGATGGCATATGGTTCATGGCGATTCCATCGACCATAGCCACTAGCCATCAGCCCTCAGCCATGACAAGGAGACTGTGATGGGTGAGGCGTTAGGGATGATCGAAACCAAGGGCCTGGTCGCGATGATCGAGGCTGCCGACGCGATGGTCAAGGCCGCCAAGGTCACGCTCGTTGGCTGGGAGAAGATCGGCGCGGGGTATGTCACGGCGATTGTGCGCGGCGACGTCGCGGCGGTGAAAGCGGCGACCGATGCCGGAGCGGCTGCGGCGCGCCGCGTCGGCGAGCTCGTGTCGGTGCACGTCATCCCGCGTCCCCACGCCAACCTCGAGGACGCGCTCCCCATCGGCAAGACGACGGCGGTCAAAGCGTAGGTATCTACACGGAGGGCGAGCCTTTCAGGCGAGCCGAAACGCTCGGCTGAAAGCCCTCGCGTTCCATCGAATCATGCTCCTGGCCAAGATCGTTGGAACCGTCGTCGCCACGCGTAAAGATTCGCGCCTCGACAGCAGCAAGCTGCTCGTTGTCCGCCCCATGGATCCCCGCGGCAAGGCTGAAGGCAACTACCTGGTCGCGGTCGACACCGTCGACGCCGGCGTGGGCGAGACCGTGCTCATCGTCAGCGGCAGCTCCGCGCGGATGGCGTCGGGCCTGAAGGACTGTCCGGTCGACGCCGCGATTGTCGGTATCATCGACACGGTCGACATGAACGAATAGGTGAATCCGGATGCAGCTGGCGCGAGTGATCGGCGACGTCGTGATGACCCGCAAGGACGAGAGCCTCGCCGGCATCACGCTGCTCATCGTCCAGCCGCTGACGCCGGAGGGCGAGCCCGCGGGGCGCCCATTGGTCGCGGTGGACGCGGTTGGCGCGGGCGTCGGCGAAGAGGTGTTCTTCGTGCGCGGCAAGGAGGCGAGCTTCCCGTTCTATCCGGCGGAACCTCCCGTCGACGCCGGTATCGTCGGCATCGTCGATCGCTGGGACCTTGGATAGTGCGGATTGCGGAATGAGGAATGCAGATCGCTAGAGTCGTCGGCACTGTCGTCGCGACGCAGAAGCACCGCAAGTTCGAAGGTGCGAAGCTGCTCCTGGTGCAGCCGCTGAACATCGACGACACGCCACGGGGTCATGCGCTGCTCGCGGTCGACGGCGTCGGCGCCGGTGTGGGCGAGAAGGTGCTCGTCGTCTTGGAAGGACGCGCCGCAGGCGAGGCGCTCGGCAGGAAAGCGGCGCCGGTCGACGCGGCGATCATCGGCATCATCGACACGGTGACCATCCATGACTGATCCGGAACTGCGGGCGATGATTCGCGCGTCGATTGCCCGGCACCTTGGAGGGGAGACGGTCGGCCTGAAGGCGGACGCCACGGACATCGCCCAAGGGACGTACGGCTCGCAGGCGAGCTTCGCCCGTCTCCCGCTCCTGCGCAGCGGAGACGATGACGGCGCGTGCCTGATCGAGCCGACGGTTCGCTGCAACCACTGCGGATACTGCTTGTCATACGGACATTGAAGGTCAGGTGGGGGAGGCGGGTCAGGTAGGCCGGGTGCGGAAGAGCCTTCCACGCGCACGCAACCGACCCACCAGACCTACCCGCCCCACCCAGACCTACCCGACCTCATGAGCAGCATCCTCGTCACGCGCAAGCTTCCGTCATCAGTCCTCGCGAAGCTTCACGCGGCGGCGGACGTTGATCTTTACACCGGTGACGCCGCGATTCCGACCGACGACCTGCGCGCGCGTGTGGCGGACAAGGACGCGCTCGTTTGCCTCCTGGTGGATTCGATCGATCGAACGGTCATCGATGCCGCCCCGGCGCTGAAGGTGATCGCGAATGTCGCCGTCGGCTGCAACAACATCGACGTCCCCTACGCGACGTCGCGCGGCATTGCCGTCACTAACACGCCACCCGATGTCCTCACCGAGTCGGTGGCCGACTTCACGTGGGCGCTGATCCTTGCCGTCACGCGCAGGCTCGCGGAAGGCGAGCGGCTGGTGCGGCGAGGCGAATGGAAGGGATGGGCGCTGGATTTCATGCTGGGCTCCGAGCTGAGGGGCAAACAGCTCGGCCTCGTCGGCGCCGGCCGCATCGGCCGCGCCGTCGCGGCGCGCGCGCCTGCGTTCGGGATGCGCGTGGCCTGCTCGTCGCGGCGCGAGCGCGTGGGGGTGGAATTGCATGCGAGCCCGCTCGAGCCGATGTCGCTCGATCGCCTCCTGCTGACCTCCGACGTCGTGTCGCTGCACGTGCCGCTCACGCCGGAGACCCGGCATCTGATCGACAGGCGCGCGCTGACGAGGATGAAGCGCTCGGCATATCTCATCAACACCGCGCGCGGCCCGGTGGTCGACGAAGCCGCCCTCGCGTGGGCGCTGCAGCAGCACCTGCTCGCCGGCGCGGCGCTCGACGTCTACGAAAACGAGCCGGTGGTCCATCCCGACCTCCTGCGGCTCGAGAACGTGCTCCTGGTGCCGCATCTGGCGAGCGGGACCACCGAGACGCGAACGGCGATGGCTGATCTGGCGGTGGAAAACGTGCTGGCAGTGCTGGAGGGCCGGCCGCCGCTGACGCCGGTCAGGGGCTGAGGTTCAAGGTTCAAGGTTCAACAGGAGCGCTGACCGGGAACACTGAATGTCGAACCCGGGCGGAGATTGTTGAACCCTGAACGGTGAACCCTGAACCCCGTCGCGTTACTTCTTGGTCGTGCTGGCTCTGGTCACCCGCACATTGGCGGCGTGCATCGTGCCGGCCATGTCGTGATACGACACGCTGACCATGTCGCCCTCGTGCACCGCATCGGTTGCCGACAGCGGGCCGGCCTTCGCCTTGGTGCCGAGACCCTTGCCGACGAACTTCGTGCTGCTGTCGAGCGTGAACGTCATGTCCTTGCCGGCTGACGAAACGACCAGCGACGTTCCCGACACTGACTTCACGGTGCCGCTCGCCGACATTGCCTTGCCGGCCGCCTTCTTGGCCTGTGCCTGCACCGTCACCGGCTGCGCCGCCAGGCACAGCCCGAGTACCGTGAGACCGACGAGTATCGACTTTTTCATCGCTAGCTCCTCCTTCGGAAAGCCCGATCGCGAGATTCTAGGGCGTCCCCGGTGATTTGTCACTAAGATGAATGGCTCGCCTCGAATGCCGAGACCCCCGTCCCGTACCGTCCACGCCGTCATGCAGGCGCTTGCGCGCGCGATCGACAACCTCGATTTGCCGGCGGTCGAAAAGATTGCTGAAAGCAGCCGCGAGGATCCGTTCGAAGTCCTTGTCGCCACGATGCTTTCGGCCCAAACTCGGGACGCGGTGACCTCCGCCGCCTCCGCTCGGCTGTTCCGCGTGGCGCGGTCGCCGCGTGGAATCGCGAAGCTGACCGAGAAGCGGATTGAAAAGCTGATTTACCCGGTCAGCTTCTACCGCCACAAAGCTGAGCACCTGAGGGAGACCTGCCGGATCCTGGTCGATCGGTTCGGCGGACGGGTCCCCGGGACGATGGAGGAGCTGCTGACGCTCCCCGGCGTCGGCCGGAAAACGGCGAACCTGGTGCTGATCCTGTCGTTCAAGAGCCTGAGAAACATCTGCGTCGATACGCACGTCCACCGGATCTCGAATCGTCTCGGCTGGGTTCGGACGCGCACGCCCGACGAAACCGAGCAGGCGCTCTACAAATCGACGCGAGAACGGTGGTGGCCCTACATCAACCTGTATCTCGTCACGTGGGGTCAGAACGTATGCCGCCCGATCTACCCGCGGTGCGGCGCCTGCGTCATCCGCGAGCACTGTCCACAGATCGGCGTCACGCGCGTGGCGAAGCGATGACGGCGATCGCGGCAAAGACAGAAACCGCGGAGCGCGCACAGCTCATCGAGAAAAGTCTTCGCTGCGTGCTCAGCGTCCTTTGCGGTTTCTGCCTTTTTTCGGCGGCGCTTGTCGCGCAGCCCACGGGACCGGTGATTGTCGTCGAAACGAGCAAAGGCTCGTTCGAGTTCGAGACCTATCCGATCGAGGCGCCGAAGACGGTCGCTCACGTGGTCGGCCTCGTGACGCGGGGGTTCTACGACGGCCAGCGGGTGCATCGCGCGCTGCCGGGCTTTCTCGTGCAATGGGGCGATCCGCGGTCGCGCGACATCGCAAGCGAACCCGAGTGGGGCCGCGGCACGGAGGCCTCGAGCGGAACGCCGGTCGGCGTCCCTGAAATCTCCAGGAAGCGCCTGAACACGCGTGGCGCCGTCGCGCTGGCGCACCCGGGCAATCCGGCGCGCGCCGACAGTCAGATCTACGTCACGCTCGCGGATCGTCCGGACCTCGACGGCCGATACACGGTGTTCGGCCATGTCGTCGCCGGCGCCGATGTGCTGCCCCGGCTCGAGCGGGGTGACGCGATCAGGAAGATGTCCGTGAAGGAGTGAGCGCGAAGCCCGGCGGCTGCACGTTCACGACGCCGGCCAGATCCGGATATCGCGCGACGAACTCCGGCGGATACTGGCCGTCGATCGGCTCGCCGAGCTGCTGCTTGATCATCGCGGCGTTGGCGACCGACTTCGCGGAGAAATGGTTGTTGGCGTAGAGATACGCTTTCTTCACCAGCCGCCTGGCCGCGTCCGCCGTGTCCGAGAACTCCTGCAGCTCGCTGGCCGAATACAGATAATCGTAGCGGTCCTCTGATTTCTCGTGCCGCCACCAATTCTCGACGTTCCGGCCGTGCAGGCGCATGTAGTAGAAGCCGTGGACGTTCGGCAGGTAGTTCTGCCGGATCGAGAAGCGGAACTTCGGCTCGTCGATTTGCACCCAGGCGGCGCCGAATGTGTTGAGCAGCGACAGCGTCTCGGCGATATGGTCGCTCCAGCTTCGATGCCGGAGCTCGACGGCCACCGGATAGCCGGCGAACGAGCGAACGAGATCGGCGAGGTAGTCACGCGATCGCGGGTCGTCCTTGAAGCTGGCGGGGAACTGCGCCAGCAGTGCGCCCAGCCGGAGGCTGGACGCGAGCGGGTCGATGCCGCGCCTGAATTCGTCGAGGTCGGCGACGTTCGGGCGCGCCAGCGTGGCCATCGCCTGAGCGTCCGCGCGCGCGTCGGCGGGAAGCGCGCGGGCGACGCGGTCGATGAACATCCGCGGGTGGGTGAATTTCTGATACAGCTTGACCGAGAACTCGAAGTCCGCAGGCGTCCGCTCCGCCCACGCGCGCGTGATCGCGGGCCGAGGCTGGCCGTAGAACGTCGAGTTCACTTCCACCGTGTCGAAGTGCTCGGCGTAGAACGACAGCTCGTCGAACCCTTTCGGCCGGCGGCGGGCCGGGGGATAGAAGACGCCGTTCCACGTCCCCTGCCCCGACGGGTAGTTCCACCCCGACGTGCCGATGCGCAGGTTAGAGCGTGCCGTATTGGTCCTTGTCGAAGCCGAAGACGACCTTGGAGCCCTTGATGAGGATGGGCCGTCGAATCAGGTTCGGGTTCTCCATCATCAGCGCGATCGCTTCCTTCTTCGACTTCGGCAGCCCCCGCTCCTTGAACACCGGGCTGCGCGTGCTCACGAAATCGAGAAAGCGATCAGGATCGATGTGCTTTTCCAGGAACGCCCGCGACGGCGGCTCCTTGTTGATATCCAGCTCGTGCACGTCCACGCCCGCCGTCACCAGAAAACTTCTGGCGTTCTTACAGGTGGTTCACGTGGGCTTCCAGTAAAAGGTCGGCTTCGCCATAAGCGTAGGATAATAGAGATTGGTGATTGATGATTGCTGATTGGTGATTGATTGGTGATTGGAGCTCAATCTGCACTCAATCAGCAATCAGCAATCAGCAATCCGCAATCAGCAATCTCATGTTGACCGTCAACGAAATCTTCCACTCGATTCAGGGCGAATCGTCCTACGCCGGGCGCCCCTGCGTCTTCGTGCGGCTCACGGCCTGCGACCTGCGCTGTTCCTGGTGCGACACGCCGTATGCCTTTCACGAAGGGCGGAAGATGTCGGTGGACGAGGTGGTGTCGGTTGTCGACGGACACGGCTGCTCGCTCGTGGAAATTACGGGCGGCGAGCCGCTGCTGCAGGAAGACGTCTACCCGCTCATGGAGCGTTTGCTCGCCGGCGGACGCACCGTGATGCTCGAAACCGGAGGCCACCATCCCATCGCCCGGGTGCCCGCCGCGGTCGTGAAGATCGTCGACATCAAATGCCCCGGCAGCGGAGAGTCGGACAAGAACGACTGGAGCAACCTCGACCGGCTCGCGCCGCACGACGAGGTGAAATTCGTGATTCAGGACCGGGCGGACTACGACTTCGCGCGCAAGGTGATCGCGACGCGCGACCTCGCCGCGCGCGCCGCCTCGGTGCTGCTCTCACCGGTGCACGGCGTCCTCGACCCGAAGACGCTCTCGGAGTGGATGCTCGCCGATCGCCTGCCCGCGCGGCTCCAGCTGCAACTCCACAAATACATCTGGTCCCCCTCGACGAGAGGAGTGTAATTGGCGAGTTGGTAAGTTGGTAAGTTGGTGAATTGGAATTCGCGAGTTGCCGAATCCCGAACCCACCAAGTCACCAACTCACCAACTCACCAATTTACCAATTCACCAATTCACCAAAATGCGTGCTGTTGTTCTCCTGAGTGGCGGGCTCGACTCGTACACGGCCGCGGCGATTGCGAAGACGCAGCGGTTCTCGCTGTTTGCGCTGACCGTGCGGTACGGGCAGCGCCACGCGCGCGAAGTGGAGTCGGCGCGCGCCGTGGCGCGCGCGCTCGGCATCGAGCGGCATCTCGAGCTCGACGTCGACCTGCGCGCCATCGGCGGCTCATCGCTCACCTCGGATGCGGCTGTGCCGCGCGACCGCAACCTGCAGACCACAGATATTCCTTCGACGTACGTGCCGGCGCGCAACACGATCTTTCTGTCGCTTGCCCTTGGATGGGCGGAGGTCCTCGGCGCACGGGACATCGTCCTGGGCGTGAACGCGCTCGACTATTCCGGCTATCCCGATTGCCGGCCGGAATTCGTCGCCGCCTTCGAGCGGCTCGCGAACCTCGGCACGCGCGCCGGCGTCGAAGGCGCACGGTTTCGCGTGCACACGCCCCTCATCTCGCTCGGCAAGGCCGACATCATCCGCCGCGGCTGCGAGCTCGGCCTCGACTACGGGCTCACGCACAGCTGCTACGCCCCGTCGCTCGAGGGACGACCATGCGGCGCGTGCGACAGCTGCGTCCTTCGCGCCAGGGGTTTCCGCGAAGCGGGCATCCCCGACCCCTTGCTCCTGCGCTAAGATCGCGCGAACCCCTTGCGCATCCTCAAAGCTCAACCGATTCGGCGCCAGGTCCTCGTGATTACGGTCGCCCTGCTGGTGCCCATAGCCATCGCCGCCGCGTGGTCGGCCAGTCTGACGCGCGCCGAACGCGAGACGGAGCTGCGCGAGCAGGCGGCATCCGTCTCCTCGACGGCCGCCGCATACCTCAACCAGTACTTGACCGGCCTCGATTCGATGGCCTCCGCGCTGGTGCGCCATCCCGCAGTCCTGCGGCTCGATCGTGCGGAATGCGATCGCCTCTTCGCCGACGTGCTGCATGGCCAGCCGCTCATCCTCAACATCGTGCTCGCCGACACACAGGGCACGCTCCGATGCTCGGCGGTGCCGAACCCCGCCAACGTGGGGACGGCCGTCCAGCTGCCGTACTGGAAAGACGTGGTGGAGTCGGGAAAGCCGGTGGTCGGCGAGCTCGCCATCGGTCCCGTCACCGGGAAGCCGACGGTCGTGATCGGCTACCCCGTGCGCGACAGGAACGAGGTGGTGATCGGTGCCCTGGCGCTCGGGCTCAACCTGGCACTCATGCAGACGGTGTTCCAAGGCGTTCCGCTGCCGAACGGATCGGTCGTCACGCTGGCCGACACCCGCGGCCGCGTGCTCGCGCGGAGCCGCGATGCCGAGCGCTACATCGGGCAGCCGATGACCGCGCACCCGGTGCCGCCTCGGGACGTGCCGCGGACGCAGACGCTGACCGGGCTCGACGGCATCCAGCGCGTCTATGGCAACGCCGTCGTCGAGCGCGGTCCGTGGCTGCTGAGCGTCGGCATTCCGACCAGCCTCGCAATTGAGCGAGTGGCGCCGTTGTACCGCAGAGACCTGACGATCGCGCTGGCGGCGATTGCCGCGGTGCTGGCGCTGGCGATGGTGCTGTCGACGATGATGAGCCGAGGCGTGAACCAAGTGCGTGACGCGGTGCAAACCATCGCGGACGGCGACCTGTCGCCGCCCGTCAGAACCGGCGTGCCGAACCGCGAGCTGGCGCAGCTGCAGGACGCCTTCATCACCATGGCGGCGAATCTCCGAGAAGCTCATGACGCGCTCGATCGCCAGGTGGAGCAGGAACGCAAGATGCGCGAGACGCTGCAGTCCCTGCAGCGCCAGGTCGTCCGCCAGGAGCGCCTCGCGGCGGTCGGGGTGCTGGTCTCGGGCGTCGCCCACGAGTTGAACAACCCGCTCCAGGCGATTCTCGGCACGGCGGAGCTACTCGAGCGGCACCGCGGCCTCTCACCCGAAGCGCTCGAAGAGATCGCCTTCGTGAAGACGCAGAGCGGCCGCGCCCGCGAGATCATCCGCAACCTGTCACGCTTCAGCAGCCAGCAATCCGGGCCGCCCACGCTCGTCGATCTGCGCGACGTCATCTCGGAGGTCATCCAGCTCCGGCGCCGCGATCTCGACAATGCCGCGATCGTGCTCGATGTCGAGACCGCGACGATGCGGAAGGTCTACGCGAATTTCACCGAGGTGGAACAGGTCACGCTGAACTTCGTGATCAACGCCCAGCAATCGATCGAATCGGCCGGCCGCCCGAAGGGGCGCATCCTGATTCGCGTCTTCGACGCGGGCAAGAAGGTCCGCCTCGAGGTGCAGGACGACGGACCGGGGGTGACGCCGGAAGACGAGCCGAAGCTGTTCCAACCCTTCTTCACGACCAAGCCGGTCGGCAAGGGCACGGGGCTCGGCCTGTCGGTGAGCTACGGCATCATCGATTCGTACGGCGGCGTGATCGGATATCACGGCAACGCATGGGGCGGCGCGACGTTCTTCTTCGAGCTGCCCGTCACCGAGCCCGCTTTGCGCACTCCTGTGTCCTCGACCGGCAACGTGGCGACCAAACCTGATGACCGACCGCCTCTACTACAACGACCCGCATCTCCAGGCGTTTGACGCGACGGTCCGGCGCGTCGACCGGCGCGACGATCGCCTCCGCGTGACGCTCGATCGCACGGCGTTTTATCCCACCTCGGGCGGCCAGCCGTTCGACACCGGCCTCCTGGGGCCTTTCCGCGTCGTGGACGTCATCGATGAAGAGGACGGATCGATCTCGCACGTCGTCGAACCGGCCGCTGAGAATCCCGAGTCCCGAGTCCCGAATCCCGAGCCCGGTCAGGTTCTTCGAGGCGCGATCGACTGGCCGCGCCGGTTCGACCACATGCAGCAGCACACGGGACAGCACGTGCTCTCGGCCGCGTGTTCGCGGCTGTTCGACGTCCGGACCGTCAGTTTCCATCTGGGCGCGGCGATCTCGACGATCGATCTCGCGCGCGAGATGACGCCGGCAGAAATCGCTGCCGCCGAGAACGAAGCGAACCGCGTGGTCTGGGAGGATCGGCCGGTCGCAATCCGCTTCGCGACCGCGGAGGAAGCGGCGCGGCTGCCGCTCCGAAAGGAGCCGGTGCGTGGCGGAACCCTCCGCTTGATCGACATCGAGCAGTTCGATCTGTCGGCCTGCGGCGGCACGCACGTCGCGCGGACCGGCGGAATCGGCGTGATCGCAGTCGCCGGCTGGGAGCGATTCAAGGGCGGCCAGCGGATCGAGTTTGTGTGCGGCGGGCGGGCGCTGAACGCTTTCAGGTCGCTGCGCGACGCCGTGGGCGCCGGCGTCCGGCTCCTGTCGGTCCTGCCCGAGGAGCTCCCGGGGTCGATCGAGCGCCTGCAGGCCGAACTGAAAGAGCAGAAGCGAGCCACGATCGCGCTTCAAAACGATCTGGCGCGATACCGCGCCGAGGAGATCGCGGCCTCCGCGGAGCCGGTCCGGCTGAGGCCGGACACCCCGGCCGACTACCGGCTCGTGGCGCGCGCTGTTGATGCGGACGCGAACGGCCTGAAAGCGTTGGCGGCGGCGGTGACGGCGGCGCCTGGTTTTGTGGTGGTGCTCGTGTCGACCTCGACCCCGGCGCTGGCAGTCGTCGCGCGCTCCCGGGACGTCGACGTCTCGGCCCAGAAAGTGCTCGCGACGCTGATCGCGACATTCGGCGGCCGCGGCGGCGGAAGGCCCGAGGCCGCTCAGGGTGGCGGGCTGGCGGCGGAGCCCGACGCGATTCTGCGGGCGGCGCGCGCGGCGATCGCAGCGGTCTGACCCGCCCGTTTCGAAAAGGGCCGTCTCGAAAAAGGGGCCGTACCCCTTTTTCTGTGCTACCGCGAAAACTTCGCCAGGCGCACGACGATGGCATCGGCGGCCTGCAGGATCGTGTCCGGCGCGGTCCCGAAATTGTTCGCGAGGATTGAAAAGACGAGGGGCTCGCCGTCGGCCGCCGTCACGTAGCCTGACAGCGCGCGCACGTTGGTCATCGAGCCGGTCTTCGCGCGCGCGTTGCCTTCCGCCGGCGTCCCTTTCATGCGGTTCGACAGCGTGCCGTCGCGGCCCGCGATCGGCAGCGACGCTTCGAACGGTCCGCGCAGCCGATCGTCGCGATACACATGCGCGAGGATCGTTACGAGCGCGTCGGGCGTGACGTAGTCGTAGCGCGACAGACCGGAACCGTCCCGCTGAATCAGTCCGCTTGCCGGCACGCCCCATCCCTCCAGCAGGGCCTGCGTCGCGCTTCGACCGCCCGCCGCAGACGGCACGCCAGCGCCCGATGACACGGTCTTCAGCAACGTCTCGGCGTATTGGTTCTGGCTCGCCTTCATCAATCGCAGCGCGAGCGTCGACAGCGGTGGCGATTGATACACGACGATCGGCGCCCCGGTCGGCGAACGCGCGTCCCGGACGTCGTCGATATCGACCGCCGGACCGCGGACGTCGATGCCGTTGGCGATGAGCGCGTTGCGAAGCGCGCCGACGAAGAACAGCGTCGGGTTGTCGACCGAGACCGTCAGCGTGGACGGCGAGCCGCCAACCGGGATCGAGCCGCGCAGCGCGAGGTGCATGTTCCCCGGCAGCCGGCGTGTGCTGATGGACGGGACGCCGCCCGGCGCGCCGGTGACGACGTCGCTGACGATCGTCAGGCCGCTGCCGCCAGGCGCGATGCTGACGCCCGCCGAATCGCCCGCCGCGGCGCCAGGCACGACGACAACCCGCACGGCATTTTCGTTGAACTGCAGCGCGCCGACGCCGGCGGCGTAGTCGTCGGGCAGATCGTCCCACGACCACCCGAACCCGAGCGTTTCCTCTTCGAAGCCTTTGTCGTCGCCGATGATGCGGCCGGCAACCGTCCGGATCCCGCGCTGCTTCAGGCGATCCGCCCACTCCGCGAACACGCGATCGGCCATTCCGTCCGCGGCGACCAGGCTCGGGTCGCCGCTGCCGGCGACGACGAGGTCGCCCTGGAGCGTGCCGGCTTCCACGGGCCCGGCGGCGCCGACGATCGTCGCGTAGCGGTAGTCCCATCCGCGCGTCTCTGCCGCGGCGGCCAGCGTCACGATCTTCATGTTCGACGCTGGCATCATCAGCTTGTGCGCGTTCAGCGCGTACATGGTCTCGTCGGTCTTCAGCGACTTGACGAGCACGCCCCAGTAGCCGTGCTCGAGTGCCGGCTGCGCCAGGAGCGCGTCGATGTCATGGACGAGGGCAGACAGGGCGCGCGAGGCGGGAGGAGTGGGGCGGGCGGGAGGGGCGGGATGGGCGCACGCGGACAGTGTCAGTGCGACCGCGACGAATCCCCCCCTACTTCGAGACCTCATCAACCGACTTGATCGCCTCGTTGAAATCCGTGCTGTCGGTCTTTGCGGCGCCCGGCTCGCCCGGCCGCGCGGCGAACACGTCGCTGCCCGACTGGCCGAACGTCACCTTCTCTTCCTTCTTCCCCTCGTCGAACTTCACCGTGACCGTCAGCGCCGGCTTGTCGAGGCCGGTCTTGGCCGTTGCCTCGACGAACGAGCTCGCCCTCATGTTCGAGAGCTTCGAGAGCAGGCTGTCCATCTTGTCCTTGTCGACGTCGCCGGCAGTCGGGCCGACGCGGCGCCACTTGTCGGGAGCGTTCTCGCCCTGACCCTTCGCGCGATCGAGCACCACCGTCTGGCCGTTGCGCGCGATCTCGATGTGCGTCGCGTTGAACGGCCGGAACTCGAACAGATCCTTGCGGCGATAATCGTCGGCGCCTTTCTTCAGGTCGTCGATGAGCGCGCTCTCCACCGTGACGACCGCGGGCTTCGAGGCGTCGCGCGCGTAGACCGTGTTGTCCGCCGCCTTGCCGCCGATGAGCAGCGTGGCGCGCGCGCTGCCGGCATTCAGGTTCACGGTGGCCTCCGGCTTGTCGAGGCCGTATTTCTTGAGGTCCACCGGCGCCGCCTCGTCGGCGACGATCGATTTCATCTGCGCCGTCTGCAGGCGGCCGACGAGCCCTTCGACCGCCCCGAAATCGGCGCGCGTCGCCACCGGCTTCGTGATCTTCCAGTCGCCGCCGTCCTTGGCGATCGCAAGGGTCTTCCCGCCCGAGGTGACGTCGAGCGCGTCGACTTTCTCGCGGTCGAATTTCAGCAGTACTTTCTCGCGCAGATCGAACGTCGTGCGGTTGAACGTCGTCTCCTGCATCGCGGGGATCAGGAACACCTTCTTCTCGTCGTTACGCCTGGCGAACAGGTCGGCGCCGGTCGGCGATTTCTCGCCCACCAATAGCCTGCGATAGTCCTTGTCGCCGGTGGCCTTGAAGTCGACCTCGATGCGCGGATTCGACAGGCCGTAATCGTTCAGGCTCGTCGGGTTCTCGTCGATGACGCGGACCATCTCCACCGACGAGAGCGCCGAAGTGATGCCGGAGATTTCAGAGTCGTCCGCTTTGGCGGCAATCGGCTGGACGACCTGCCAGCCGCCCCCCTGCTTCTTGAGCGTCGTCGCATCGCCAGCCGCCGAGGCGACTTTTATTTCCTCGATCTTGTCGGACTCGAGGCCGGCGAACACCCGCTCCTGCTTCTTGCCGGTGTCGCCCTGGGGCGTCTTCCACGACACGAAATAGATGTACGCGCCGAGACCGGCGAGGACGACGATGAGAGCGATTGTGGACCGCAGGCCGCGCATTACCGCCTCCGCCACCACGTATACACGCCCGTGCCGAACACGAAAGCAGGGATGATGAGCAGTGAAAGCCAGGTGATGTTCGACTGCTGCGTCGCCGTCAGCGTGATGCGGCGGTCGTCGGCTTCCTTCGGCCGGATCGAGATGAGGTTTTCCTGCTGCGACAACCAGCCGACCGTGTTCATGAACAGATCCCGATTGCCCTGGATGCCGAGGCCGGCGTTCGCCGCGAAGTCGGAATCGCCGATGACGGCGACGCGCGCCTCCGGTTTCGGCGCATCGTCGGGGGGCTTGGTCGCCGCGGGGGGCGGCGCCGTCGTCGCCGAGACGGCGGACGCAATCGTGATCGGCCCCTTCTTGTCGCCCTTCGACTCATCGAGCGCGACCTGACCGCTCGTCAGGAGCGCTTTGATGTCGGTTTCCGCCCAGCTGCGCGGGCTCGTTTCGACGAACGCCTGCGCCGTGTGGCCGTTGACGCCGCCGCTGACCGGCGAGGCTTCGCGCGCCAGCGGAAAGGCCGTGAGGAACGTGAAACGCTGCGTAATCGGATGCGACGGGTAGTTGGCCGCCACCGGCACCGAGGCGTCGGTGCCGATCAGCCGGCCCATGCCGCTCACGTCCACCACGACGTTGTTCCCGACGTCGACGCCCCAGTCGTGCGCCAGCGCGATCAGGTTGGTCAGGGGCGCGCTGTCGGCCTTGTCGGGCGGATCGAGCTCGAGCAGCAGCTTGCCGGCTTTCTCGAGATACTTCTTCAGCGCGTCGACCTCCTGGGGGAAGAAATCCGTTCTCGGACCCGCCACGATCACGACCGACGCCTCGTCGGGCACCGCTCCCTGCTGGGCGACGACGAGCTTTTCGAGGGTGTAATTCTCGCGGCCGAGCGCCGCCGCGATGGCGTTGTAGCCGTCGCGCTCGGCGGAGGTCGTGTCCTTCTCGCCGTGGCCCTGCGTGAAATAGATTTTGCGCTGCTGGCCCGACACCACTTTGATGACGCCGTTCGTGATGTCCTGCTCGTTGTCGGAGGTGACGCGCTCGGTGCGCCCCTTGTAGTTGAAGACGATCGTGCCGTACTGCTGGATCTGGTTCTGCTTGGCAATGGTCGGCTTCTTGTCGGGGTCGATGTACTCCGTCGAGACCTTTTTCGACGCGTACTCGTACTCCTTCATCTTGTCCTGATAGCGGCCGAACTCCGGCTCCTGGGCGAAGACCATGATCTGCATCGGTGCATCGAGCTTCCCGAGCACGTTGCGGCTCTGATCCGAGAGGCTGAACTGCTTGTTCGCGGTCAGATCCCAGCGTTTGTTTTGAATCTTGCCGATGTAGTTGATCGCGACCAGGATGCCGAGGACCACGAGGATGCTCGTCGCGGCGAGGGTGCCGTATCGCGCCTGCCGTCCGGCAAAGACCTTCGCGATCTCCCGCCACTGCGCGAGGACGTAGAGCAGCACGCAGACCAGTCCGGCCCACGAGAGGTAGTAGGCCCACTGTTCCTTCGCCGGGTATCCGAAGCGGATGGCGAAGGCGACCAAGACCAGCGCCGTGCCAAGCCATCCGATCAAACTGAAGATCCGATTGACCATGTCAATTCTCAACTCTCAACTGACAGCGCTCAACGCCTCTGAGATTTCAGAGCGACGCTCGAGCGCTGTTCTCAGCCGCGCCACCGTTCCATGTCGACCGATTTGGCGGTCAGGAACAACCCGAACGTGATGAAGCTCACGTAGTAGATGATGTGCGTCGTATCGAGCACGCCCTTGCCGAAGTCGTCGAAGTGATCGACGATCGACAGGTACTGCGTGAGCTTGTCGACGGTCGGCCCCGAGAAGCTGCCTATCCAGGTGATGATCCACAGCATCAGGAACACCGCGAAGGTGACCATGCCGGCGACGATCTGATTCCTGGTGAGGCTCGAGATGAACAGGCCCACCGCGATGAAGCACCCGCCCATGAGCAGGAGGCCGATGTAGGCGGTCACGATGGGCTTCCACTCCGGCCGCCCGTAGAGGAACAGCAGGCCGATGTGAATCAGCGTGACGGCGAGCATGCAGCCGTAGAGCGCCATCGCCCCGAGGAATTTGCCGACGATGATCTGGAAGTCGGTGAGCGGCGAGGTCAGCAGCAGCTCGATCGTCCCCGATCGCTTCTCCTCCGCGTAGGCCCGCATCGTGACCATCGGCATCAGGAAGAGGATCAGGATCAGCACGTTCTGCAGCAGCGGACGAATGAGCTGCTGGTTGACGTTCATCGCCTGGGGCCCCTGCATGCCGAACTGGTTCATCTGCATGCTCTGGCGCACGAAGAAGTTCATGAGGGCGACGAAGAAGTAGCCGTACATCAGCGCCCACAAGCCGATCACGATGTAGGCGATCGGCGATGCGAAGTACGCCTTCAACTCTTTCTGTGCGATCGCGAGGATGTTACTCATGGACGGGAACTCCTTCCGGTTCCGCCGTTGCAGCCGCGCCCGGGACCACTGCCGCCTCGTCTTCGGTAATCAGCGAGAGGAAGACGTCCTCGAGGCTGATGCGCATCGGGCGGAGCTCCAGCAGGCCCCAGCCGCTGCTGACCACGATGCGCGCGATCTCCCGGCGGACGTCGCGGCCCTGTTCGCTGTCCACTTCGTACCCGATGACGCCGTCGCGCCGATCCGATTCTACGACGCGCGTGACCCCCGGCAGCCGGGCGAGCGAGACCCCCGCGTCCGCGCCGCTCGTGTCCACCTGCAGGTACATCGTCGCCGATCCGCGCAGCCGCGCCGTCAGGTTGTCCGGCGTGTCGACGGCGACCACCTGGCCCTTGTTGATGATCACCACGCGCTGACAGGTCTGCGAGACCTCGGGCAGAATGTGGGTGCTGAGAATGATCGTATGGTCGCCGGCGAGCGCTTTGATGAGCTCGCGGGTTTCGATGATCTGCTTCGGGTCGAGCCCCGCGGTCGGTTCGTCGAGGATGAGGACGTCGGGGTTGTGGATCAGCGCTTGTGCGAGGCCAACCCGCTGCCTGTAGCCTTTCGACAGTCGGCCGGTCAGCCGCGTCGCCACGTCCGCGATGCGCGTCCGCTCCATGATCTGCTGGATGCGCTGACGCCGCTCGCCGGACGGGACGCCTTTCACTTTGGCGACGAAGTCGAGATACTCGGCGACGGTCATGTCAGGATAGAGCGGCGGCGTTTCCGGCAGGTACCCGGTCCGCCGCTTGGCTTCAATCGGCTGGTCGAAGACGTCGAACCCGGCGACCATGGCCTTGCCTTCGGTGGCCGGCATGTAGCCGGTCAGAATCCGCATCGTCGTGGTCTTCCCGGCGCCGTTCGGGCCAAGAAAGCCGAGTATCTCGCCGCGCTCGACGCGGAAGCTGATGTCGTTCACGGCGGTGACGGGTCCGTAGCGTTTCGTAAGATGCTGAACCTCAATCACGAGGAGCTCCTATAGCTGAATCCCGAAAGGGCTGAGAGCCCCGGGCACAGGCCTGGAAGCCCGCGCCCAAACGAAAATGCTAACCCGAACCGCCCGGTTTTGTGTAGCCGGGCGGCCCACCTTATCACCAATGTAATGGAGGCGTAATGGAGGCTTCATGTCTGTAGACGTCGGATCGAAGGCCCCGGACTTCACGCTGATGAACCAGGACCGCCAGCCGGTCGCGCTGAGCGGGCTCAGGGGCAAGCCGGTGGTGCTCGCCTTCTTCCCGGCGGCGTTCAGCTCGGTGTGCCAGAAGGAATTGTGCACCTTCCGGGACTCGATGGGCCGGCTGGGGCAGGCGAATGCGCAGGTGCTCGGCATCAGCGTCGATACGTTCTTCACGCTGAAGGCATTCCAGGATCAGCAGAAGCTGCCGTTCCCGCTGCTGAGCGACTTCAACAAGCAGGCGATCCGGGACTACGGCGTCTTCAACGAGGACATGATCGGGCTCAAGGGGATCGCCAGGCGCGCGGTGTTCGTCATCGACAAGGACGGGGTGGTGCGGCATCGCGAGGTGCTCGAGGACGCGCGGAACGAGCCGAATTACGACGCGGTTTTTTCTGCGCTCGCCTCGCTCGCGGCGTAGGGGTGGGGACGGGGTGACTAGAACGGACTAGCGACTCGCGACTGGACTGGGCTTGCCAGCTCCTAGCCCCTAGCCCTAGCACTCCTGCTATAATGCTCATATGAGCATACGCTCATACATACCATTGAAGGGTCGGCTCCTCGGCGACGCGTCCATCGAGGCGCTCGCCGAAACGTTCAAGGTCCTGGGCGACGCCACCCGGGTCCGGATCCTGGATGCGCTCTCGCGCGCCGAGGTGCCGGTGTGCGACCTCGCGACGCTGCTCGGGCTGACGCAGTCCGCGGTCTCGCACCAGCTGCGGCTGCTGCGCAGCATGCGCCTGGTGAAATCGCGTCGCGTCGGCCGGCATATCTACTACATGGCCGACGACCACCACATCGTCGGCCTCTTCGAGCAGGGCCTGGAGCACGTGCAGGAGCGCAACGGGGCGCGGGCCAGACGCGCATGACCACCTGCACCGTCTGCGAGCTGCACGCCGAGTCGACCTTCCGCATCGAAGGCATGGACTGCCGCGAAGAGGTGGCGATGCTGGAGCGGCGGTTCAGGAACCTCGGGGGCCTCGAGGATTTCTCCGCCGATCTGTTGGGCAGACGGCTGCACGTGAAATACGACGCCGCGAGGATCTCTGCCGCGACCATCGCGGATGCGGTCGCCGACACCGGGATGCGCGCGTGGCTGGATCACGAAGAGCCAGTTATCGGCACCAACCGTCAGGTCCGCAGGCGTCAGGCACTCGTGTTGACGTCAGGCATCGCCCTGGCGATCGGGCTTGCGCTGGAGATGGCCGCCGCCCACGGTCCATCTGCCGCCGGGCCCCACGCACAGTTGGTCTCATGGGCGTTGGCGTGCTTCGTCGTCTCGCTCGCGGCCGGCGCCGGCGCGACGATGCGCAAAGCCTGGAGCGCAGTGCGCGTCGGGTCGCTCGACATCAACGTGCTCATGGTGATTGCGGCCGCCGGTGCGGCGATCCTCGGCGAATGGTCGGAGGCGGCGACAGTCGTCTTCCTGTTCGGCCTCGCGCAGGCGCTGGAGGTGCGTACGCTCGATCGCGCGCGCTCCGCGATCCGTGCGCTGATGGATCTGACGCCCGGAGACGCCCTGCTCCGCGACGCGCAGGGCGAGCGGCGCGTCGACGTCGACGAGATTGCCCCAGGCGCTGTCATCGTCATTCGACCGGGGGAGAAGATTCCGCTCGACGGCGACGTGGTGGCCGGCCAGAGCGCGGTCAATCAGGCGCCCGTCACCGGCGAGTCACTGCCGGTCGAGAAAAGCCCGGGCGACGGCGTATTCGCGGGCACGATCAACGGACGCGGCGCGCTCGATGTCCGGGTGACGCGGCTGCGGCGCGACACCACACTCGCGCGCATCATTCACCTCGTTGAGCGCGCGCAGGCGCAGCGGGCGCCGGCGCAGACGCTGGTCGAACGGTTCGCGCGCGTCTACACGCCGGCCGTCATCCTGCTCGCAGCCGTGGTGGCCGTGGCGACGCCGCTCATGTTTCGCCTTGACTGGCACGCGGGAATGTACCGCGCACTCGTCCTGCTCGTTGTTTCCTGCCCCTGCGCGCTCGTGATCTCGACGCCGGTGTCGATCGTCGCCGCGCTCGCGGGGGCGGCACGTAAAGGCGTCCTCGTCAAAGGCGGCCTGCACCTCGAGCGCATGAGCGGTGTCCGGTGCGTGGCGTTCGACAAGACCGGGACGCTCACGTGCGGGCGGCCGGAGGTCGTCGAGGTCGTGGCGCTGAACGGCGCGAGTCCTGCCTCGATCGTCCGCCTGGCGGCGTCGGTGGAGCAGCGGTCGACCCATCCGATCGCCCACGCCATCCTGGACCATGCAGCGGCCGAGCAGATTACTGCCGTGGCGGCGGAGCACGTCTCGGCATTGGCAGGACGTGGCACCGAAGGCTCGGTGAACGGCCGCCGCGTGCTGCTCGGCAGCCATCGCCTGTTCGAGGAGCGGCGCCTGTGCTCGCCGGCGCTGCACGAGCGGCTCGCCGGGATGGACACGACCGGACGCACGTCGGTGGTCGTCGCGCTGGACGATCGGCCCGTCGGGATCATCGCGGTCGCTGATCGGCCGCGCGAAACCGGGAAGAGCGCGGTCGAGATGCTCCGCCGCCAGGGCATCACCTCCATCGTCATGCTGACCGGCGACAGCCGTGGGACGGCCGAGGCCATCGCGGCTCATCTGGGGATCGACGATGTCCGCGCAGAGCTGCTGCCGCAGGACAAGGTCGCCGCGGTCGAGGAGTTGCGCCGGACGCACGGGTCGGTCGCGATGGTGGGCGACGGCGTGAACGACGCGCCGGCGCTGGCGTCGGCCGACCTCGGCATCGCGATGGGCGTGGCCGGCAGCGACGCCGCGCTCGAGACCGCCGACGTCGCGCTGATGGCCGACGAGCTGCTGCGGATCCCTTACGCGTTCCGCCTGAGCCGCGCCACTGTGCGCAACATCAAAGCGAACCTCGCGATCTCGATTGTGATGAAAGCCACGTTCGTCGTCGCGGCGGTGGCCGGGTTCGCGACGCTCTGGATGGCCGTGCTCGCCGACACTGGCGCGTCGGTGGTCGTCATCGCGAACGCGCTGCGGCTCCTGCGTGCAGACTGATCGTTGCCCTCGCTCAACACTAAGGACACCAGGGTTTGTGTTTATTCGGCGGCGGGCTCAGGTTGCGGTGCTCGTTTCGGCTTCGACACCCACACCTTCGCCACCCGCAGCCCGTCGAGCGCCTCCACTCGCATCCTTCGTCCTTCGACCTCGATCGTATCGCCCACGCGCGCGCGGCGGCCCAGACGGCCCAGCACGTACCCGCCGATCGTCGTGTAGGTCGATTCGTCGATGTGCAGCCCGAACTGCTCGTTGATGTCGGTGACGAGCGCGAGGCCGTCGACGTCGCATGTTCCGTCGGGCCGGGCGGTAGTCCGAGCCTGCGCGCCCGTCTCGCCCGGAATCTCGCCGACGATGCGTTCCATGAGCGACTCGAAGGTGACGAGCCCCGCCGTGCCGCCGTACTCGTCGATGACCAGCGCTTCGCGCGCGCGCCGCCGCCGCATCTCGCCGAGCAGGTCGTCGGCGCGCAGCGTCTCGGGGACCGTGAGCACCTCGCGGGCGAGCGCGCCGGCGGTCACCGTGTCGTCGCCTGACGACAGGGCTTTCAGCACATCGTTCACGTGCAGCATGCCGAGCACGTCGTCGAGATCGCCGCGGTAGACCGGCAGCCGCGTGTGGCGCCCCTGGCCGATGTGCACGATGAGCTCGCGCAGCGGCGTCTCGGCGGCGAGCGCGATCAGCTCCGTGCGCGGGATCATCACCTGGCCCGCGGTGAGATCGGCGAAGCCGAAGACGCGGTGAAGCATCTGTTCCTCCTGCTCTTCGAGCACGCCCGCTTCCTGGCTTGCCGTGACCAGCATCTTCAGCTCTTCCTCCGAATGGACCATCGCACGGCGGTCACCGCCCCGCATGCCCAGCGCCTTGATGACGCCCTGCGCCGTTCCGTGGACGACCCGGATGAACGGCCAGAACACACGCATGAAGACTTCGAGCGGCTTGACCAGCCACATGGCCGTCTGTTCCGGCCGCTCGAGCGCGATCCACTTCGGTGTCAGCTCGCCGAAGATGATTTCGGCCGCGGTGATGATGGCGAAGGCGATGGCCACAGCGATGCTGTGCGCGGTGGCGGCGGCGAGATACGCCGGCATGAAGGTGAGCGCGGGCTCGAAGATCGACGCAAGCGCCGGCTCGGCCATCCATCCGAGGGCCAGGCTCGCCATCGTGATCCCGAGCTGCGTCGCGGCGATGTATCGATCGGGCGCGGAGATGGCGCGGCGCACCGATCGCGCGCCGCGATGTCCCTCCGTGATCAGCTGATCGATGCGCGTCTTGCGCACCGTGACGATCGAGAACTCCGCGGCGACGAAGAAGCCGTTGGCGAACACGAGCGCCAACAGCCCCGCCAGCCGCCACAGCGTGGCCGCGAGCGACTGCTCCATGGCTGAATCTTAAGCTTTTCTATTGCTGAAGAAATGCGCGTCGACGAAGTTGTCGATGATCGCCTGGTTCGCCGGATCGACCCTTTCGAATTGGATGCCCATCCCGACGCGGCGGTCGCTCCAGGCGACGCGTCCCTCGCCGTCGATGTCCTTCTTCGAGCCGGGCATGCGGAAGCGAACCTTGATCTTGGCGCCGCCGTCGAGCGGGCTGGTGGTGCGGATGGCGATGCCGCCGTGACTGAGGTTCAGCGTCAAAGCCGCGGCGATGGTGTTGCCGAACCGGTATTGAATGGGGATGCCGAGCACGACCCGCGGGCTGCCGCGCCGGTTGAAGTTGTCGGGGAACAGATGGGGCGCGAGCGACGGCAGGATGTGCTGCACGGCGCTGTACTCGTTCACGTACCCGGCCACGCCGAGCGCCGCCAGCTCGCGCACCTCGTCGGCGTTCGCAATCGTGCCGCTGAAGATCAGCACCGGCAGCCGCCCGTCGTCGAGCTTCCGGATCGACCGCACCAGGTCGACGCCCGGCGCGTGCGGCAGCCGCAGGTCGACGACGATCAGGTCGATCTGGTTCAGGTCGGCGCGCACGCGCGCCAGCAGCTCCGCCGCGCTCTTGACGATGATCGCCTTGTGGCCGGCGTTCTCGATTGCGGCACGGAAGCGATCGCGCACGAACGCCGTGTCGTCGGCGATGACGACGGTCTTCGTGGTGACCGAGGTACTGGCCATCGTATTAGCTATCGGTACGTGTCACCGCAGCCCTTCGGCCGCGTTGCAGATCTGCGCAGGATGTCGCTATACTCGCGATCGTCCCGAGCGGGATTCTAAGTGATCGGAGACCCGTATGGCCACCTGTCCTGAATGCGACGCCGAAATCGAAGTCGACGAGTTCGATGTCGACAAGGGCGATCAGCTCAGTTGCCCCGAGTGCGGCTCCAATCTCGAAGTCGTAGGCCTGTCTCCCATCGAGCTCGACCTCGCGCCCGAGGATGACGACGACGACGATCTCGAAGACGACGACGAAGTGGAGGACGGCGAGGACGACGACGAGGAAGAAGACGAGGACGAGGAGGACGAAGGCTGGGAAGAATGATCGAAAAGGAACAGGCTCTGTGCGAGACCCTCGCCTCGCTCGAGTCGGTCATCGTCGCCTACAGTGGCGGTGTGGACAGCGCGTACCTCGCCTACATCGCTCATCTTACGCTCGGTGATCGCGCGGTGGCCGTCACCGCCGACAGCCCGAGCTATCCGGAGCGCCACCGCGGCCTCGCCGCTCAGATCGCGCGCGATTTCGGGCTGCGCCACGAGATCATCCACACCAACGAGCTCGAGCGCCCGGAGTACCGCGCGAACCCGTCGAACCGCTGCTACTACTGCAAGCACGAGCTGTATACCCATCTGTCGCGCCTGGCCGCGTCGCGTCACGCCATCGTGGTCGATGGCAACAACGCCGACGACCGCGGCGACTACCGTCCCGGCCGGCAGGCCGCGCGCGAGTTCGGCGTGCGCAGCCCGCTCGACGAAGTCGACCTGACGAAAGACGAGATTCGAGCGCTGTCGCGCCGCGCCGGCCTGCCGACATGGGACGAGCCGGCGTCGGCGTGCCTCTCGTCGCGGATTCCCTACTATACGGAAGTGACCGACGAGAAGCTGCGGATGATCGAGCGCGCCGAAGAGGCGCTGCGCGCACTCGGCTTCCGCGTGTTCCGCGTGCGCCATCACGACGAGCTGGCGCGCATCGAGATCGCGCGCGACGAAATGCCGCGCGCCCTCGAGGCCGACACCGCCGCGGCCATCGTCCGCGCGCTCAAGGCGGTGGGGTATCGCTACGTGAGCCTCGATCTGCAGGGCTACCGCATGGGCAGCCTCAACGAAGGGCTGTTTCTGCGGCCCGCGTGACGTCAGACGATCGCTCGGCTGAAAGCCTCGCGCTCCATCGCTCGGCTGAAAGCGTCGCGCTCCATCGCTCGGCTGAAAGCTTCGCGCTCCATCGGTCGGGTGAAGGCCCCGCGCTCGAGGGACCGCCCATACGACGAGCGCGAGCCTTTCAGGTGAGCGTCGTCGTTCTTGCCATCGTCTTCATCGCGCTGCACCTCCCATACCTTCCGTCCTCGCTCGAAGATCTCGACTCCATCAACTTCGCGCTCGGTATCCGCCAGTTCGACATCGCCCGCCATCAGCCGCACCCGCCGGGATATCCCGTCTACATCGCGATCGCCAAGGCGATCCACGCGGCGGTGCCGGCGGAGGCGACGGCCCTGGGCCTGCTCAGCGCGATCGCCGGCGGCCTCGGCGTGATGGCGATCGCGGTGCTGTTCTTGCGGCTGCATGGCGCGGCGCGGCCGAGCGCGTGGCCGCTTGCGGCCGTGGCCGTCGCGATGACCGCGCCGCTCTACTGGGTGACTGCCGTCAGGCCCCTCAGCGACATGAGCGGCCTGGCCGCCGCGCTCGCGGTCCAGGCCATGGCCCTCGGCGCCACGAGCGCGCGCGCGCTGGCGCTGGCCGGTTTTTGCGCGGGGCTCGCAGGCGGGTTGCGATCGCAGGTGCTCTGGCTCACGGTGCCTTTGCTGATTCTGCAGGGGCTAGGCGCCAGACGCTGGGGGCTAGCTGTTCGGGACGACCGCTCACGTCCTGCGCATCTTGCCCCAAGCACCCAGCTCCTGGCCCCTGTCGTTGTCTCGTTCTTGGCCGGCGTCCTGCTCTGGTTTGTCCCGCTGATCGTGATCACCGGCGGCCCGGCCGCGTACTGGCGCGCGCTGTTCAACCAGGGCGCCGAGGACATCGGCAACATCCAGATGTTGTGGACCCGCCACGCCGCGCGCGATGTCGCCGACGCGCTGTATTACGCGTTGGTCGCGCCGTGGGCCACCTGGCCGGTCGCCGCTGTCGTGCTTGTGTGCGTCGCGCTCGGGACGGCTTGGTCGTATCGTCACGCGCGGCAAGCGCTGGTGCTGCTCGCGGCGGCGTTCGGTCCATATCTCATCTTCGATCTGTTGTTTCAGGAGACCTTCACCAGCCGATACGCGCTGCCGCTCGTGGTGCCGGCCGCCTACCTCGCCGTTTCGGGCCTGCGGATGCTGCCACGACAGTCCGGCCTAGTCGTCGCCGCGGCGATCGCGATGTTCGACGCGCATGCCGGGGGCACCTCAATCGCGGCGTACGCGCGCGAGCACGCACCGGCGTTCCGGCTGATCGACGACATGCGCAGCGCCGCGCGTCTCGCGCCTGAGCCCGCGGTCCTCGCGATGGACAGGCGCAACGCGTTCGATTTCCGCCGCCCGATCGCGTGGCTCGGCGACGCCATGCCTCGCTTCGCGCAGACGCTCCCGGCGCCGCCGCAACACGAGTGGCTCGAGGCGGTGAGGTACTGGAACGGCGGCGGCCGCGCACCTGTTTGGTTCGTCGTCGATCCGATGCGGACGAGCATCGATCTGGTCCAGCACGGCCAGCCGTCGGTATATCGCTGGCCGCTGCCGTATCCCGTCCTCGTGAGCGGCGCGCGGCCGAACGAGATGGACTGGTATCGCGTCGATCGGCCGGAGTGGTATGTCGGCGAAGGGTGGGCGCTGACGCCGGAGGCCGCTGGTGTCGCCGATGCGGACCGGCACGATCTCGCCCACGGACCCATCAGCGGCTGGATCAATCGCCGCACCTTCGGCGGCTTCCTCATGATCGGCGGCCGGAGCTTCGAGCCGACGCTCCGCCCGCGGTTGTCGGTGCTCGTCGATGGCCGATCCGTGCTCGACGAGACGCTGATGCCGGGTCCATTTCTGCGCTTCGCGACGCTGCCACGAGATCCAGGCGCGTCCGATTATTCCGGGGTGACCGTGACCACCTCAGCGGGCGCTCGGGTTGCGATCGAACAGTTCGAGGCGTCCTTCGAACGGCCTCTCATCGGTTTTGGCGAAGGCTGGCACGAGCAGGAATTCAATCCTCGCACGGGGCTTCGCTGGCGCTGGCTGAGCGAGCGCGGCGAGCTGCGTCTTCGCACGCGAACGTCCCGGTTCACCCTGCACCTGGAGGGGGAGTCGCCGCGCACCTATTTTTCGCGCGGCTCGCGCCTCGTCCTTCGAACCGGCGATCGCGTGGTCTTCGACGACGTGCTTTCGGCCGATTTTTCGCTGGACGTGCCGATCGCGAACGCCGCCGACACGATCGTGCTCGAAACCGATCAGGTGTTCGCGCCGGCGGATCGGAGCACTCGGAGCGCGGATCGCCGTCACCTGGGTCTTCGGATTTTCAAGGCCACGCTACGCGTCTTACCCTGACGGCCCGAACGAGTCGGCTGCCGGGCGGACACACGGGTCCGCCCCTGCGAACGGGACGGACCGGCCGCCGGGCGGAGATATCGGACCCTCTACATGGGCTTGCGCGCCAGGCACAGCAGGGAGCTACCGAACGGGGCGTCGAAGAACCTCAGCCACATGCTCTCGACGCTGAGAACACCCGACAAAATCGCGTTGACCGGTCGGGCTGGAACCGAGATCTCGCGCTCGGCTTCGCGTTCCTGTCGCAGCCCTCGGCGGCGTTGCATCGAACGGGCGACGGCCAGCGGCAGGAACAACGTCGCGTTCGTGTAGGTCAGCCGCACGATCGTGAAGCCGGCCGCCTGCATGCGCCTGCGCAGATCTGCGCGAGTGTACCGCCGAATCTCCCGGCTCAGGACCGAATGGTCGCCGCGCAGCACCTTCATCGCCGCCACATTGACGATGGCGAATCCTCCGGGCTTCAACAGCCGATACATCTCTGCGATGGCCTGCCGCTCATCCGCGTCGTCGAGCGCGTAGAGCACGTCGAACGAGGTGACGACGTCGAAGGAAGCGGTGGGAAAGGGCGCGGCAACCGCCGTCGCGCGGGCGAGCCGCCTGCGTCCGGCTTCACGGCCGATGCGCAGCCCGACCTCGGTGATATCGAAGCCGTACGCGCGGCCGAAGGCCTCCAGCAGCTCCACGTTGGCGCCGGTGCCGCACCCGCAATCGAGCAGCAGTGGACTGGTGAGGCCCGCTGTCGCAGACCGGAGGAGAGGGGTGACGAATGCGCGAAGGCCGCGGAACCAGAAGTGGCGCGCTTCCGCTCTCGCGGTCGCGCGCAGCAGGTGTTCCACGCGGCGCATTGTATCGTCTTGGCCACGCGCGTTGATTGACAGCCTGAATTCAACTTTGTAAGCTGCCACCACCGAGGAGCACACGATGATTCGCGTTCGCCGGCTTGTTTCGACTATCGCCCTATGCTCGTCTCTCGCCATCGCGGTGGCCGGCTGCCACAAAAAGGTTCCGCAGGCCGCGCCTGCACCACCGCCGCCGCCGCCCCCGGCCGCACCGGCGCCTCCGCCTGCGCCGCCACCACCGCCTCCGCCACCCCCGGCTGCGCCCGCGCCGCGGCCGCTGACCGACGAAGAAATCTTCGCACGCAAGTCGGTCGACCAGCTGAATTCCGAGCGGCCGCTCGACGACGTCTACTTCGATCTCGACAAGTCGGAGATTCGCGACGACGCGCGCCCGGCGCTCCAGAAGAATGCCGACTGGTTGAAGAAGTGGGGCACCACGCAAATCACCCTGGAAGGGCACTGCGACTCGCGGGGCAGCGCCGAGTACAACCTCGGGCTGGGATCACGCCGCGCGACGGCAGTGAGGGAGTACCTGGTGAGCCTCGGCGTGCCGGCGGGCCGCGTCACGGTCGTCAGCAAAGGCAAGGAACAGCCGTTCTGCAACGAGGAGACCGAGTCCTGCTGGCAGCAGAATCGACGCGGACACTTCATGATCACGGGAAAGTAGGTCAGGTAGGTCAGGTAGGTCAGCTGGGTCAGGTAGGGCAGGTAGGGCAGGTGGGGCAGGTAGGGCAGGTAGGGCAGGTGGGGCAGGTAGGGCAGGCAGGCCGGGTAGGGCAAGTAGGGCGGGTAGGGGAGAGCGTTCTACCCACCCCGCCCACCTGCCCCAGCTGACCCACCCGCCCTCGAAATCAGCATTCGCGTCACCTCCTCTTCCGTCACCCGATACTTGGCGGCCTTCCGCCCGTCAATCAGCAGCACTGGAATCTCCACGCCGTAGCGCGCCTCGAGGTCGGCGTCGGTCGAGATGTCGATCGCC
>WNEY01000169.1_pt1 | contig 35006 bp, 31 predicted proteins | sample 5400531 | NCBI WGS metagenome assembly WNEY01 (sample SAMN13153338, study PRJNA577476) | soil metagenome | isolation source: 200 cm saprolite under Douglas fir tree site 1 | place: USA:California | collected 2015-04-18 | reverse complement strand
AAGGAGTCATCGGCTGAGCCGAGGTAGTACGGATAGGCGGCGGTGACCGGTCGCTGGCCGGCGGCCACGATGACATGGCTGCGCGGATCATAGGCCTGCGGAACGGCCTTATAAGGGATCACGCCCGCCACGTCGTCCGCACCGGTGCCGCCGAGCGGCAGCCACGGTGCGCCGTGGCCGAGTACCGGGTGGTAGCCGGCCGCGATCGCCCCGATGTTGCCATGCCGGTCGGCGTAGACGAAGGTCTCGGCCGGCGCCCGCCAGCCGGCCAGGGCGGCGGTGAACTGCTTGAAGTTACGGGCCGTGCTGATTTGCTGCAGCACGGTCACGTCCGGGGACGGGACGTTGCCCATCCAGTCGGCCGAGATCGCCTGCCCGGCGGTATCGGCGAGCACGGGACCGTGCACGGTCGTCTCGACGGTCAGGTGGCGCGGCGCCTGGCCGCGGACCGCGATCGTGTAATGAAGCCGGCGCATCGTCCGCCACCGGCCGTGCCAGAAGTACTGACCAGGACGGGAGCTGACGGTCTTCTCGGCGTAGTACAGCGTGGACTGGCTGCCGGTGCCCGACAGCGACCAGGCGATCGCCTGGTTATGGCCGATCAGCACCCCGGGCAGGCCGGGGACACCGACGCCGGAGACGCTGTAACCCGGCGCCGACAGCGCGACCTCGAACCAGGCCGACGGCAACGTCCTGGGCAGGAGCGGATCACCGGCGAGCATCGCCCCGCCGCCGAACACCTTCTGACCGCTGGCGGCCCAGGCATCGCCGCCGGGGAAGCGGTGCAGCTGACCCTCCGGCAACGTGCTGGTCTGGGCGAGCACGGCCGCGGCGGCGCCGGCGACCGCGGCCGTCGGGAGGATCGGGGTTCCCGGCCCGCTGGTGACCAGGTGAGCGCGCGATCGCTTCCCGGCGACCCTGGTCTTGTGCTTGGGCCGCGGCACAGCGGCCGTCGTCGAAGTACTGACCGGCCCGATGCCCTGGTAGCGGTAGGGACCGGGGTCATACGGAGCAGGCTGACCGGTGCCGGTCGCTGCGAACCAGCTCGCCGTCCGCGCCAGGCCGAGCGAGCGGGCGAGGATGGCGTTGTCGAGTGGCGCGGTGGTGAAGTCGAGTTCCTGGGTGAGCGCGCCCTGAATGGCGAGGCTGTCCACCGGAGTCCAGTCCCCCGGATAGACGCCAGTCAGCGAGAATTTGGCCGGCCAACGGCCCGACCGGCGGACCTCGGCGAGGTAATCGTTGACGCCCTGGGCGTAGCTGGCCAGAAGCTGAGCGGCCGCGCCGGTCTTCGGCAGCCCGGCCCATTCCCGCTCCGCGGTCCGCAGCAGACCAAGCCGCAGCTCGAACTCATCCGAAGCCGCCGCCGACGGTCCGTCGAGCTGGGCGAGTGTGCCCTCGGCCATCCGCCGCTCGGTGTCCATCTGGGTCAGCCTGAGGCTGGCGTGCAGATAGCCGAGCGCGAGCATGGCGTCGGTCTCGCCGGCCGCGTTGATGCTCGCGATGCCGCGGTTATCGAACGAAACGGTGGCGGCGCCGGCGAGGCCGGGCAGCGTCAGCTTCTGGCTAGACGGCAGCTGCCCGCCGGTCGCAGACAGCCAGGCACCGTGGCCCGGGTCGAGCGCCCGGCCGAGCGCGGGCAGCTGATGGAAGCCGGCCGCGCAGAGCACAAGGACGACCAGCACCGCGACGGTCGCCGCGATCACATTGGCGACCTGCCTGACCAGCCGCCAAAGCGGTTGGTGGAGCACGACGAGATACCTCCGGCTTCACGCTGTCCCCCCGGCGTCAGGTGAACGCGACGGCGGGCGGCGCAATCCGGCGTAGGCACGAGTTCCGCGGCTGGGCTAGCCGCTCGGAATTACCAGATCGCCGGATGCCGGTCTCGCCATGGCCTCGCGGCCTCGACCTGAGCCGACAACGAGATCAGCGTAGCCTCATCACCGATCCGGCCGGCGAGCATAACGCCGATCGGCAGGCCATCGGAATTCCAATACAACGGCAAGTTCACCGCCGGCTGGCCCGAGATGTTGTACAACGCGGTGTACGGCGTGAATCGCTTCTGCCGTTCGAAGTTCTCGGCTGGATCGACCTCGTCGAAATAGCCGACCGGCACTGGCGGCGAGGCAAGCGTCGGGCTGAGGAAAGCGTCGTAGGAGTTGAAGACGTTCAGCGCGGTCCTGGTCACTGCCTGCAGGTAAGCCTCGGCGAAGATCAGCTCGCTGGCCGTGACCTTGAGCCCGCGACCGCGCAGGTACCTGGTGAGCGGCAGCAGCTGATCCTCCTGCTCGGGAGCGATCGGGGCCAGCGTAGCCATCGCGTACCACAAGTACTCGAACATCGGCACCGCGTCGTCGCCGAACGGCAGTTCCACGTCTTCGACCTCGTGGCCCAGGCTGGCCAGCAGCGTGCTCGCGTCCTCGTAGGCGGCGACGCAGTCGTCGTGCACGTGCGCGCCGGGCACGACGTTCTTCATCGACCGGCCGATCCTGAGCTTGCCTGGCTCCCTCCTGGCGTAGCCGAGGAAGCTCTCGCCCTCCGGCGGTGGCGGCACCATGTACAGGTCGCCCGGGTAGTGGCAGGCCATCGCGTCGAGCAGCAGGGCGGCGTCGGCGACCGTGCGGGCCAGCGGGCCGTCGGTGGACAGTCCCATCAGATCGGGCATCAGCGGACCGCCGGAGATCCGGCCGCGGCTCGGCTTGATTCCGAACAGTCCGCAGACGCTGGACGGGATGCGGATCGACCCGCCGCCGTCGCTGCCCTGAGCGGCCGGGGCCAAGCCCGCGGCCACCGCGGCGGCAGCGCCGCCGCTTGAGCCGCCGGCCGACCGGGACAGGTCCCAGGGCGTGCGGGCGGGCGGCCCGATCTTGGTCTCGGTGTAGCACGGCAGCCCGAACTCGGGCGTCGCGGTCTTGCCGGTGATCACGATCCCGGCCTTGCGCAGCTCAGCGACGACGAAGTCGTCCTCTTCTGCGATGTTGTCGGCCAGCAGCGTAGAACCGAATGTAGCCCGGACCCCGGCGACCAGGTTCAGGTCCTTGATCGGGATCGGCACTCCGGTCAGCGGAGGCAGCTCGGCGGCGTCGCCGCCGGCCTTGCGGCTCTCGGCGACGGCCTTCTCGGCCGCAGCGGCCTGCTCCTTGGCCAGGTCGGCGGTCACCGTATAGAACGCGCCGGTCTGCTCGTTCAGCCGGTCGATCCGGTCGAGGTAATGGTCGGTGATCTCGACTGGTGACAGTTCACCTTGACGGATCGCGGCGGCGAGTTCGAGCACTGTCAGGTCATGTATCTGAGCCACGCTACTGAACAGTAGCCCTGGTGCTATCTACCGTCTAGGTGTCATCTTGTGCCTAGATGTCCCCTGGACCATAGAGTGCCGGCGTTGCCGTCATGTTCGGATCACGCCTAATCGGTTACGCTCAAGTTGTGGACGCCGAGGCTGACGACATGGCCGACCAGCCGACCACGCGTCCAGACGCAGAGGGCGGAGAGCGGCAGGATTGGCGCTCGTGGTTCGGCCGGGGCATCGCACACGTCGCGGCCGACGGAGCCGACGATGAGGAAGCCGAAGAGAGTCCGGCCAAGGCGAGGCCTCCGGCCAGAGCGCGGATTCCGCGTCGGCCGAAACGGACCAAAGACCGGAGCCTCAGCCTTCCCGTCACTAGCCGGCCGCTGGTCAGCCCGCACTTGCGCCAGGACCCGAGGCTGAGGGTCTGGATCAGCCGGACGGCCCTCGCGTTGGTCATCTTGATCATCGTCAGCATGTGGAAGGACTGGCGGTACGGCGTGACCGCCGTGGCTATTTACCTGACCGTCGACCTCATCTACCGGTCCAAGACGACCGTGACCACGCCCACCTCGGTCCGGGTGACTTCCGCGCAGCGGACCACTGCGCGACGCCTGAAGGTGCTGAAGGCCGCCGGCTATCTCGCGCTCAACGCCAGGACGATCCCGGACGCCGGTTCCGTTATTGACCACGTGGTGATCGGGCCGGGCGGCATCTTCACGATCGACTCCCAGAAGATGGACAAGCGCCTGCCGATCAGGGCTTTCGACGGCAAGCTCTTCCACGGCCCGGTCAACCAGGTAGAAAGGCTTGATCACGCGCGCTACGAGGCCGAGCGAGCGGCCGCGCTGATCGGCGCCGAACTCGGCCATAAGGTCAGGGTGCGCCCAGCCATGGTCGTGTACGGCCCGAAGCTGCCCTGGGTCATCATGCGGCTGAAAGGCGTGGACGTCTTCGACGGCGGCCACGTCGGCAGCTACTTCAGGAAGCAATCCAAGGCGACCGCCGGAAAGCATTTGGACACCGCCCAGATCGCCATGGTCTTCTCGGCCGCAGCACACGCGCTGCCAGCCCTCAACGGAACCACCTGACCGCCAGCTCCGGCAGTTCGCGAGCCGTCATCATCCCGCCTCACCGCCTGGGACGTCGCGCCGACATGACGGCGTCCGTGTAAAGCTCGGTCGTCATGTCCTCGGCTGCTATATCGAGCTGTCCGAGAATGGCTCGGATGTCGGCTAGTGCCGCGTTGACGCCGTCCGGGTCGGTCATGGTCTCCAGCTCGAGGAAGGTGCCGTCGATCTCGGGCACGGTCACGACGGTGGCCAGAAGGTCACGGCCGTGCTCGCGGAACCGGTAGTTGGTGCACCGCTTCTCGAAGGCGACCATGACCTCCAGGCCCAGACCACGAAGCAGCGCATCCACGGCCGCAGCGTTGGTGACTTGCGTCTCGTGCTCGGGCTTGGAGCCACTGGCCGCGTCCACGGCGGCTTCCTTGTAAGTCAGCAACGTCCGGTTTCCGTCAATGGTCCGGATCCGCAACTCACGCCCGTCGGCGGTCAACTCTCGACTAGGACGGTCGTAGTACACGTCACGGTAGGTGTTCGGCTTACCGGCGGCCAGCTCGCTGAGACGCTGATGCAGGGTCTCCGGATCGCGGACCCTGGCTTTCAGCTCTGCCTCGATCACGGGCTGATCTCCGTGCACGACCGCTCCCACACGTCATTGAAGTGACGCAAGAATCCTGCATGCAGAACCCCGTTGGCCGCTGCAGTTAGCTTGTACATCCCCGACCGGTGCCCTTCAGACCATTTCCCGAACGCTGACAGGTACAGCGTGCCGTCGAGCCTGATCATCCGCTAGGTCGGCAGGTCGCGGTATAGAGCGGGCCGGCCAGTCAGGTCGAAGAGCTTGATCACGCGCGGTACGAGGCCGAGCGAGCGGCCGCGCTGATCGGCGATGCGACGGGAAGAGGACACGTGAGGACACCTGCAGCCGACGGGCGAGCAGACGGCGGGGACAGGCAGAATGGCGGATTGCCATGGTGGGCGTGCCGTCTGCGGGAGGAACGGGTCAGCAGGTTGTGGAGTCAGAAGGTTATGGCGGCCCGACTGCGGGATGCTGACGAGCGCACGCGGGCGCTGCTGCCGTCGACGGAGAATGTCGCCCGCCGGGTGCGGGGCTACGAGGCGGGAAATCATTTCCCGGGTGAGTTGTACGCCGAGTTGTATTGCAGGGCGTTCGGGATTACCCGTAATGCGCTATTCGTGCAGAGCGCTGCGTACGGAGATGCGGGCGCGGAGCCGGTGGCGAGCGAGCGTGATGCTGCCGGATTCGCGGCGTGGATTGCCGGGAGCAACACCACCGATGATGCGATCGGGCATATTGAGCAGCGGTGCATTGAACTGGCGGAGGCGCTACCCGGCATCCTCCGGGCCAGGTGCTCGCTGATGTGCTGGGCGTGCACCGGCAGGTGCAGAACCTGCTGCAGGGCGGGCGGCAGCGACACTGGCAGGCTCGAGAGTTGTTCTGTGCTGATTCCGGGCTGCTGGCGCATGCTAGTTTGCTCTTGGACGATATCGATCATGCGGCAACGGCCGAGGTGCACGGTAAGACGGCGACCTTGTGCGCGGAGGAGGCTGGTTGCAGCCCCGCACTGGCGATGAGCGCCCAGGCGAAGACGGCGCGGTGGCAGGGCGTTCATGTCTGCGGTCGCGCGAGAGCGGGGTTTTTCGCGCAGTCGGCGGATCTGGCCCGCCGGGGTTATGAGTGCAGCGGGAACGCGCCGGTGCGGGTGCTGCTAGCGAACCAGGAGGCCAGCGCGGCGGCGCTGCTGGGTGACGCGGACCGGGCCCGGCGGGCGCTCGGAAATGCCGAGGACGCGGTCGGCCGTGTTCAGGATGTGGCGGCGGAGTCTGCTTGGGCGTGTCCTGGTCCCCGGCGGGCGTTGTATGCGCTGTCGGTGGCGATCCGGCTAGATGACCCGGACGCGGCGTTGAGGGCGGCGGAGGCAGCGGATGCGGGCTGGGCGCGAGGCGAGCCTTGGCTGTAAGGCGTGTGGTCGCTGGTGCGGGCCGGCGCAGCGATCGCCTACGTGATGAAAGGCGACATCGAGGCTGCGGCCTGGCAGCTCGGCGAGGTCCTGACGCTCGCACCAGCGTTCAGAATCACCACCGTTACCGGTTACCTGGCAGACATGAACCGGCGGCTGGCTCAGCGCCGGTTCGCCGCGGTGGGGTCGGCCATGGAGTTGCGCGAGCAGATCGCCGCTTTCACCGCAGCGGCAGCGCCGGGTATTACAAGCGGCATGGAGGCCAGATGAGCCCGCTGCCTATCCTCATGGAAGACCACTGGGCACCGCAGCCGGGGATCGATCCGCGCCGCGCGGAGCTGATGTGGTTCATGCGCGTCGGCCAGGATCCGCACATCACAGATCTGTCCCGCATCGGCCAGGAACGCCTAGCCGGGATCGCCGGTCTCGACCTCGTGCCACCTGAATGGCTGCACATGACAACGCTGATCGCCGGATACGGCGACGCAATCCAGGCCAGTCAGGTCGACGCGATGACACGGCAGGCTCGCAGACTGCTGGCCCGCGTGCCTCCCGTCATGGTCAATCTCGGCCGCATCCTCTATCACCCTCGCGCGATCATGCTTGCCATCGAACCTCAGGACGCCCTTGAGCCTGTCCTGGCCGCCTGCCGGGAAGCGACCCTGGCCGGCGCCGGCCAGGACGGCAGGCTCTACCACGACCCCTGGATACCGCACGTCACCCTGGCGTATGGCAATTCCGCAGGGCCAGCAAGCCCAGCAATCGAAGCCCTCGGCCGGCACCTGCCGTCCCGTCAGACCACCATCACATCGGTCAGCCTCGTCTCCCAGGCACCCAGCCAGAAGTGGAAATGGGATCTGATAGCCGACATCCCCTTCGGGGTCGCAACAGCATCGTGAGCTGGGACCGACTCCAGATGTAGTGCCATTTTCACAGACCCGCCACGCGTCGGCATCGACGACCGCCCGCTAGTCTTTGACCCTCAATCGCGGTAGATAAGGCGGGGTCGTGACGGCGGCTAAGTACTGGGTGGCTGGGGCCCGGCCAAGGACGCTCCCCGCCGCGGTCGTTCCCGTGGCCGTCGGGTCGGGGGTAGCGGCGCAGTACGACGATTTCATCGCCTGGCGGGCCGGGCTCGCGCTGGTCGTCGCGCTCGCGCTGCAGATCGGCGTCAACTACGCCAACGACTACAGCGACGGCATCAAGGGCACCGACGAGCAGCGGGTCGGGCCGATCCGGATCGTCGGTTCCGGGCTGGCCGCGCCGAAAAAGGTACTGTTCGCGGCCTGGCTGAGTTTCTTCGTCGCGGGGGTGGCGGGCCTGGTGCTCGCGATCGTGGTCTCGTGGTGGCTGCTGGCACTCGGGGCGGCGGCGATCGCGGCGGCGTGGTTCTACACCGGCGGTTCGCGCCCTTACGGATACCACGGGCTCGGCGAGATATCCGTGTTCGTGTTCTTCGGGCTCGGCGCGGTGCTCGGCACCGCGTACGTCCAGATGGAACGGCTGAGCTGGCTCTCGCTCGCCGCGGCGGTCCCGGTTGGCCTGATCGCGTGCGCGCTGCTGGTGATCAACAATCTGCGTGACATTCCAACCGACGAGATTGCTGGCAAGCGGACACTGGCCGTGGTGATCGGGGACCGGCGCACCAGGGCGCTCTACACGCTGTGCGTGTTGCTGCCCTACCTCGGGGCAATCGTGATCGCGACGAGTGCGCCGCTTGCCGCGCTGACGATCCTGGCCGTGCCGCTCGCGATCCTGCCTGCCCGGCAGGTGCTCCAGGGCGCGGTCGGGCGGGATCTGATCGCAGTGCTCGGGCAGACAGGGCGGTTCCAGCTCGGGTTCGGGCTGTTGCTGACCGTGGGGCTAGCGATCCGGGTCTGACCGGCCGTCGGCGGGCACCACGGTGTCGGTCAAGGCCGGTCGCGCTCCCGGCGGGAGCGGCGGCATCGCGGCGCCCTGAGTTAGGGCTCCGGGGATCGGGCTCTGGGACGGGGGAAGATGCTCCCGCAAATTTTTCTGCATAGGAACCGGAATGCCGACCGGCTCGGGCTCGGGCGCACTCTGGCCGTCCGCTCCCCCGAACGCGGAACTGAGCATCTTCAGCGCGCCGGTCAGCTCGCTCGGGATCATCCAGACCGTGTTGCCGTCGCCCTGGGCGAGTTGGGGCAGCGTCTGCAGGTACTGGTAGGCGAGCAGCTTGGGGTCCGGGTCGCCGTCGTGGATCGATTTGAATACCGTGGAGATCGCCTGGGCCTCTCCTTCGGCACGCAGGATCGCCGACTGCTTCTGGCCTTCGGCGCGCAGGATCGCGCCGCGCTTGTCACCCTCGGCGGTGAGGATCTGGGACTGCTGCAGGCCCTCGGCGTGCAGGATCGCGGCGCGCTTCTCGCGCTCGGCCCTGAGCTGCTTTTCCATCGCGTCCTTGATCGTCTGGGACGGGTCGATCGAGCGGATCTCGACCCGGGTGACCCGGATGCCCCACTTGCCCGAGGCGTCGTCGAGCACGCCGCGCAGCAGCGTATTGATCTTGTCGCGAGAGGTCAGCGTCTGCTCGAGGTCCATGCTGCCGATGACGCTGCGCAGCATGGTCGCGGCCAGTTGCTCGATCGCCTGGATGTAGTTGACGATCTCGTAGTCAGCCGCGCGCGGATCGGTGACCTGGAAGAACAGCACGGTGTCGATCGCCACGACGACGTTGTCCTCGGTGATCACCCGCTGGCCGGTGAACGAGACGACCTGCTCGCGCAGGTCGATCAGGTCCTTGACCCTATCGATCATGGGGAAGACCAAGTTCAGCCCCGGCTCCAGGGTCTTGTGGAACCGGCCGAGCCGTTCCACGTTCCTCGCCCGCGCGGGCGGCACCAGCCAGATCGATCGGCTGATGAATACGAGGATCAGAATGATCGCGATGACTGCCACCACGATGACGGCCACGGTAGCTGGTGTCATCTCTTACTCCCTTGGGTGAACCAGGGCGGTTGCGCCCTTGATCTGCAGGACGTCCACGGTCGAGCCGGACGGGATGACGGACATCTCGTCGTAAGAACGAGCCGACCACTCCTCGCCGCCGATCCTGATGCGGCCGCCGTGCGGGCTGACGTCGGCGAGCACATAGCCCGTCTTGCCGACGAGCGCGGCGGTACCGGTACGTAGGTTGGGATGGCGCTGCAGCCGCTTCAGTCCGAGCGGCCTGATCACCGTGATTCCGGCGAGTGAGACCACGACGAACGCGAGTACCTGAATACCCGCGTCAGCGCCAAGGGCGCTAACGCCAGCTGCGGCCAGCGCTCCGACGGCGACTAAAGCGAGCGCGAGCGTGGTGGTAAGCAACTCGGCGACGGCCAGCACGGCCGCCGCGATAAGCCAGACCACCCACAGGTGCACGTGACGCTCCGGCCAAGTCCAATGAATCCTGCAATTCTCACCTTAGTACTCCATTGGAGTGACTGCGTACGTGAGCCTGGTGCCCCGACCTTCACACCCAGCGGCAAAGCGGGCACGATTGGTTCATGGCCGCATCTGCAACCTTGTCCTACAGCCACGGCGCGTCGAGCACCGAGCTGCTCGGGGAGACCATCGGCGCCAACCTGCGCCGGATGGCGGCGCGATTCGGTGACGCCGAGGTGCTGGTGGACGCGCCGACCGGTCGGCGCTGGACCTACGCCCAGTTCGATGCCGATACCGACACGCTCGCGCGCGGGCTGATCGCGGCCGGGATCGCGGCCGGTGACCGGGTAGGGATCTGGGCGCCGAACTGCGCCGAATGGGTGCAGCTGCAGTACGCCACCGCCAAGGCCGGCGTGATCCTGGTCAACATCAACCCCGCGTACCGCGGCCATGAACTCAGCTACGCGCTGCGCCAGTCCGGAGTAAAGATGCTGGTCAGCGCGGAGAGCTTCAAGACCAGCAACTACCGGGCGATGGTCGATGAGGTGCGCGGGGAGTTGCCCGAGCTGGAGTCCGTCGTTTATCTGCGCACGCCGGCCTGGGATGCGCTGTTCGCGGCGGCTGACGACGGCGGAGCGGCGCTGGCCGAGCGCGAGGCGGGGCTGTCCTTCGATGACCCGATCAATATCCAGTACACCAGCGGGACGACCGGGTTCCCCAAGGGCGCGACGCTGTCGCACCACAACATCTTGAACAATGGGTTCTTCATCGGCACCGGATGCGGTTATACGGAGCAGGACCGGGTCTGCATTCCGGTGCCGTTCTACCACTGTTTCGGAATGGTGCTCGGCAACCTGGCCTGCACCACCCACGGCGCCTGCATCGTGATCCCGGCGCCGGGATTCGATCCGGCGCAGACGCTGCGGACCGTGCAGGCCGAGCGGTGCACGTCGGTGTACGGGGTCCCGACGATGTTCATCGCCGAACTGGCGCTGCCGGACTTCGCCGACTACGACCTGTCCACCCTGCGCACCGGCATCATGGCGGGCTCGCCGTGCCCGGTCGAGGTGATGAAGCGCGTGGTCAGCGAGATGCACATGACCGAGGTGACGATCTGCTACGGCATGACCGAGACGTCGCCGGTCTCGACCCAGACCACCGCCGACGACGACATGGAGCGGCGGGTCTCCACCGTCGGGCGGGTGCACCCGCACGTCGAGGTCAAGGTCATCGACGCGGAGACCGGGCGGGTGCTGTCGCGGGGCGAGACCGGTGAGCTGTGCACGCGGGGTTACTCGGTGATGCTCGGGTACTGGGACGAGCCGGAGAAGACCACCGAGGCGATCGACCCAGCCCGGTGGATGCACACCGGCGACCTGGCGGTCATGGACGAAGCCGGGTACCTGAACATCGTCGGCCGGATCAAGGACATGGTGATCAGGGGCGGCGAGAACGTCTATCCGCGCGAGGTCGAAGAATTCCTCTACGCCCATCCGGCGATCGAGGATGTCCAGGTCATCGGCGTGCCGGATGAGAAGTACGGCGAGGAGTTGTGTGCCTGGATCAAGCTGCGCCCTGGTCAGGAACTGGCCGAGGACGCGGTCAGGCAGTATTGCCAGGGCAAGATCGCGCACTTCAAGATCCCGCGTTACATCAGGTTCTCGACCGACTTCCCGATGACCGTGACCGGCAAGGTGCAGAAGTTCAAGATGCGGGAGACCTCCGTCGACGAACTCGGCCTGACCGCCGCCAGCCAGACCCAGACCGCGTGATCCCGGTTTGCCGGGGGCGCGCCGGTATAGTCGCGTCTGGATGGCAGGGGCGGGAGGATTTACATGGTCGGGCACAAGGACAAGCACCAGTGGCACCGCACGCAGGGGACGATCGTCGATGTCCGGCCCGGACGGCATGAGCATCACTACGTGATCGACGCCCGGAATCGAAACGGCTCGATGATCCAGCGCGAGGTGAAGCACCGGAGCCCGCAGCCGTACCCGGTGGGTTCGACGGTGCGGGTCGAGGTCTCGGCGCTGAACGAGATCAGGTTCGACCCGAACGCTGGTGACCCGCTGGTCGCCAGCATGACCATGGCCGACCAGATCGCCGAGGCCTCGGCCGCGTTCGACCGGCCCGGTGCCGCCGGCGGACCGGGTTTCGAGCGGCTCAGCGGGCTCGGCAGCGCGGGCGGCTCGACGTTCAACGTCACGTTCGGCAGCTACGGCGCGGCGGCCGGGCTTGGCGGGATGCCGGATGGGATGTCCGGCCTGTCGCAGGGGCTGGCCGGGCTGGCCGGCGCCATCGGCGCCATGGTCGGCAGCTCGACCACGCACATCGTCGGACCGGACGGCCAGCAGCTTGCTGTCGACCCGGCCGAGATGCAGCGGCTGACCCAGGCGCTGATGTCAGGCGATCAGGCCGAGCGGATGGCCGCGATGAAGCAACTGCACCGGATCAAGGCGGCCGCGATGACCCACGTCGCGAACCGGGGAACCATGGACACGCTCGGGCAGACGAGCGGTGCGGGCGGCCTGGACGGCCGGGCTGGCGGCACGGTGGAAGAGCGGCTGCACAAGCTGGAGGACCTGCTGAGTAAGGGGATCTTGACCCAGTCCGAGTACGACACCCAGCGCCAGCGCATAATCGAAGAGATCTGACCGCCCCTAGCCTGTCGCCGGGCGGGACGGGCTGGCGCGGACTTCGAGGCGGTCGAGCAGGTCGCCGGTGGCACGGGCGATGGAGTCGACGGCGGCGTTGAACGCTTCGGCGTTGTGCGCGGCCGGGGCGCGGAACCCGCTGATCTTGCGTACGTATTGCAGCGCGGCCGCACGTACGTCGTCATCGGTCACCTGCTCGGTGTACGGCTCACGCAAAGTCTTGATGCTTCGGCACATGCCCCCAACCTAGCGCGGGCAGTCCGAGAGTGACTAGACAGTCAGTCACACGTAGTGAAGCTGACTCCGGCTCGGTTGCTCGTCTCCCCGGGCCCGATCAAACCTCAGGAAACAAGGCCTGAAGCTGCACAAATATTTCAACCTTTATAATATTTTGAAAGTTTCGCGAAGGCCGGCTGCCGCTTCCCCGAGCCCGGTCTCGGCGGACGGAGCATGAGCGAGAACTGGCACCATGGATAGCGTCATGATGCTTACCGACCAGCTACCTGAAACCGCGGACCCCGACGAGCTCTACGCGGCCTTCTCGCAATGGGCCAGCGATCAGGGCCTAGCCCTTTATCCGCACCAGGACGACGCGCTGATCGAGATCGTGTCCGGCGCCAACGTGATCTTGTCGACCCCGACGGGCTCGGGCAAGAGCCTGGTGGCGATCGCCGCGCACTTCGCCGCGTTGGCAGCCGGCGAGCGCAGCTTCTACACCGCGCCGATCAAGGCCCTGGTGTCGGAGAAGTTCTTCGCACTGTGCGACATATTCGGCCCGGCCAGCGTCGGGATGATGACCGGCGACGGCGGCGTGAACCCAGGCGCCCCGATCATCTGCTGCACCGCCGAGGTGCTCGCCAACATCGCGCTGCGAGACGGCGCGCGGGCCGATGTCGGCATGGTGATCATGGATGAGTTCCACTATTACGCCGACCCGGAGCGGGGCTGGGCCTGGCAGGTGCCGCTGATCGAGTTGCCCAGGGCCCAGTTCCTGCTGATGTCGGCCACGCTGGGCGACGTGTCCCGGTTCGAGGCCGACCTGATCAGGCGCACCGGCCGTCCCACCGCCGTGATCCGGTCGGCCGAGCGGCCGGTGCCGCTGATGTTCCGCTATGTGATCGAGCCGCTGCACGAGACCATCGAGGAGCTGCTGTCCACCAAGCAGGCGCCGATCTATATCGTCCACTTCACCCAGGCCGCCGCCATCGATCAGGCGCAGGCGCTGATGAGCGTCAACGTCTGCACCAGGGCCGAGAAGGACGCGATCGCCGAGCTGATCGGGCGGTTCCGGTTCACCGCCGGGTTCGGCAAGACGCTGTCACGGCTGGTTAGGCACGGCATCGGGGTGCACCACGCGGGCATGCTGCCGAGGTACCGGCGCCTGGTAGAGACGCTCGCGCAGGCCGGCCTGCTCAAGGTGATCTGCGGCACGGACACGCTCGGAGTGGGGATCAACGTGCCTATCCGCACGGTGCTGTTCACTTCGCTGAGCAAGTACGACGGCAACGTCACCCGGCTGCTGCAGGCCAGGGAGTTCCATCAGATCGCCGGGCGGGCGGGCCGAGCCGGCTTCGACGACACCGGCACGGTGGTCGTCCAGGCCCCCGAGCACGTGATCGCGAACGAGAAGTCGCTGGCCAAGATCGGCGATGACCAGAAGAAGCGGCGCAAGTTCGTACGGAAGAAGCCGCCGCCCGGCCTGGTTTCCTGGGGCCAGCCGACGTTCGACCGGCTTGTCGCCGCCGACCCGGAGCCGCTGAAGTCGAGTTTCAGCGTCACCCACGCGATGCTGCTCAACGTGATCAGCCGGCCGGGTGACGCGTTCACCTCGATGCGCCATCTGCTGACCGACAACCACGAGGACGCCCCGGCCCGGCGCCGCCACATCCACCGCGCGATCCAGATCTACCGCGCATTGCTGGCCGGCGGCGTGGTGGAACGCCTGCCCGAGCCAGACCAGGCGGGCAGGCAAGTCAGGCTCACGGTCGAGCTTCAACAAGACTTCGCCTTGAACCAGGCGCTGTCACCACTGGCCCTGGCCGCGATCGAGTTGCTGGACGTGACATCGCCGGATTACCCGCTCGACGTGCTCTCGGCGATCGAGGCCACTCTCGAGAATCCTCGTCCGGTGCTGGCGGCTCAGTTGTTCAAGGCACGGGGCGAGGCGGTCGCGGAGATGAAGGCCGAGGGCCTCGACTACGATACCCGGCTTGATCTGCTCGAATCGGTCACCTATCCCCGGCCGCTGGCCGAGTTGCTTGAGGCGGCCTACGCGATCTACCTGCGCGGTCACCCCTGGGTCGCCGACTACGAGTTGCAGCCCAAGTCGGTCGCCAGGGACATGTTCGAGCGGGCGATGACGTTCACCGAGTACATCAGCTGGTGCGGGCTGGCCCGATCGGAGGGCTTGCTGCTTCGCTACCTGGCCGATGTGTACAAGGCACTAAAGCAGACCGTCCCCGACGACGCCAAGACCGAGGAGCTGATCGACTTGATCGAGTGGCTCGGTGAGATGGTCAGGCAGGTCGACTCGAGCCTGCTGGATGAATGGGAACGGCTCGCCAATCCTGATGCGGCCGACGGCGGTCCTGGCAGTCAGTCCCAGCTTGACGAGGTACCGCCGGCCGTGACCGGCAACGTGCGAGCTTTCCGGGTATTGGTAAGAAACGCGATGTTCCGGCGGGTTGAGATGGCGGCCTTGCGCCGCTGGGCGGAACTGGGCGAACTGGACGCGGGGGCGGACTGGGATGCCGATGCGTGGGCGAGCGCGCTTGAGCCTTATTTTGCCCAGCACGGCGCGATCAGTACCGGCGCCGACGCGCGCGGGCCGGCGATGCTGATCATCGACGATAGCGACCGGGACGTCTGGCGGGTCAGGCAGATCTTCGACGACCCGGACGGTGACCACGACTGGGGGTTCTCGGCCGAGGTCGATCTGAACGGGTCCGACGAGGCCGGCGAGGCAGTGGTCTGGATCACCTCGGTCGGCGTGCTGGGCGGGATTACGGATCGCTAGCCGGTGCGCCTGGCGGCGCCTTGGGCAGGTCGCGGTTCCGCAGGATGATGGGGTTGAGCAGGATCGTGCCGGACAGCGCGAAGATCACTACGAGCACCCATAGGGCCTGCCGGACGCCGAAAGCGGTGCTGAGCGCGCCGGCCAGCAAGGCGCCGAGCGGGGCGGAGCCGAAGGTCACGAAGCGCTGGCTCGCGGTGGTGCGCCCGAGCATGTTGGCCGGGGTGTAGGTCTGCCTGAAACTGACCAGCACGATGCTGCCGCCGACGATCGCGCTGGTCAAGACGCCAGAACCGACCACGAAGAACGCGGCCCGCCAGCCCCCGTCGGTCAGCGGGATCAGCAGGCCGGCCAGTCCGGCGGCCCCAGCGCTCAGCAACAGGGTCCTGGCGGTGCCGATCGCGGTCGCGATCCGCCGGGCCACCAGGGCGCCGAGCACGCCGCCGGCATCGCCGGCCGCGACCAGCACCCCGACCTCGGCGGTGCCGATGCGGGCGACTCGGACCAGGAACAGCACGGAGATGGCCAGCACTCCCCCGTAGGCCATGTTCGAGACCGCTGGCCAGATGCACAGCACCCGTAGCAGCGAGTCGCGCCAGATGAAGGCGAGCCCTTCGGCGATGTCGGCGCGCAGGGTCGTGCTGCGCGGGGTCCTGGTCAGCTCGGCGTGCGGTTCCCGCACCCGGATGGCCAGCAGGCAGATCGCGGAGACGAGAAAGCTGCCCGCGTTGAACAGCACCGAGGTGGCGACGCCGACAGCGCGGGCCGCGAGGCCGGCTAGGCCCCGGCCGCTGATCGAGGCGACTCCCGAGCTGGCGGACAGCTTGGCGTTGCCTTCGAGCAGGTCATCGGCGGCAACCAGGACCGGAAGGTACACCGTGTAGGCGAGGGTGAAGAACACCGTGGCGACGCCGGCCAGCAGTTCGACGATGAGGATCTGCGCGACGGTCAGCAGGTGCAGCCAGGCTGCCACCGGCAGGCTGCCGTACAGCAGCGCGGAGGCCAGGTCGGCGGCGATCAGGAGCGACCTCGGCGGCAGCCGGTCTACCCAGGCCCCGGCCGGCAGGCCGATGAGCAGCCACGGCAGATAGGCGGCCGCGGTGAGCGCCGAGACCGCGAACGGGCCGGCCTTGAGCACCGCTATCGCCAGCAGCGGCACGGCGACCGACGCCATCGCGCTGCCGACGCCGCTGATCGACTCCCCGAACCACAGCAGACCGAAGTTGCGCTGCCAGAGCAGGCCGCCGATCCGGCGCCGGGCGGGTTTCACGTCCTCAGTGGCGAGGCCCACGTACCGGTGTCCGTTTCTTCCGGCGTAAAGACTTTCAGGGAGAAAGATTTGCGCCGGTTTGATTCAGTGCGACCGAGCTGATCGCGATTGCGGACATTATGCCGGGGTGGCCGGCCAGCCATCAATCGATTTTCCCGCTGGCCGGCCACGTGGTCACTGCCCCTGGTAGGCGCCGATGATCGGGGTGAAACCGTCGGAGCGGAACTTGAGCACGGCCGCGTACATCACGCGGGCTGCGTTGGTGCCCTCCTTCGGGGCGACCTTTGATGACAGCGGAGTCGTGCTGATCACTTTCTTGGTCTCCGTCACCCAGCCGTGGAAGAAGATCCGGTCCTGGCCCGCGACCCGGGATCCGGTCACATCGGCACTGCCCGGCCCGCACAAGCCGTGGGTAATCGAGCTGTCGAGCAGCGTCGTGCCGCCTCTGTTCGTCCAAGACCAGATGTTCTGTGACTTGAACCATTCGGTGGAGTAGCCGCACGAGTCGAAGTTGCCGTGCGCGACGAACAGGATGAACCAGTGGCCGTGCTGGATCAGCGACGGTGCCTCGATGGTGTCAGCGAACGAACCGGTCGCCGACGCTAGCAACTGGTGGCTCGCTCCGAGTACTCCGGTGCCGTTGACTGCGGACAGGCGGGCCATCCTGATCGTCGCCTTCTGGCCCTTGCCCGGGTCGCCCTGGGTCTTGTAGACCAGGTACAGCCGCTGCTGGCCACCGATCCTCACCAAGGCCGGCGAGGCGTCGATCACGCCCTCGCCGCGCACCCGGTTGCCAGGGGACGAGGTCATCGGGTCGGCGGGTCCGTACTGGGAGAAGCAGACCAGCGGCCTGGCGTCGGCGGTGAACGGGCCGTTCTGTGACTTGCTGTGAGCGGTGCCGATGCACCGGGCGCCGCTGGCCGGCTTGGCGTCATTGCCTGGCGGATTGCCCGCGGTACCGGTCAGCGCGGCCGAGAAGTACACCACGAAGGTTCCGGACGTCGTCTTGATCATGTCTGGGGCCCAGATGCCCTTGCTGCCGGTGGCCCAGCTCGGCAGTGCGCCCTTGAGTTGGTTCACCGGGGTGGACCACGGGCCAGCCGCGGTTGACGAGGACGACTCGTGCAGGCCACCGCCGGTGTTGAAGGCGTAGAAGGCGTTGTTATAGAACAGGACGCCAGGATCGGGCGTGTCGTGGTTAGTGCCCGAGGTGGTTTTGACTGGAAGTGGATAGCTTGTTGCTGTTTGCCCGGGCGCGGCGCTGACAATAGCCAGCGTGACTCCCGCTGCCGTCAATACGGCCGTCCATTTCGTAATCATGGTCAATTGGACGCGCCAGCTGCCCCGCGAGTTCACGATATTGGGGAAAAATGCCGCGACTTTCAGAAGGCGTAGGTGCCGACCTGGTCGGCCGGGACGATGCGCACGCCGAGCGGCAGCAGCGAGATCGGGATCAGCTTGAAGTTGGCTAGGCCCAGCGGGATTCCGATGATCGTGAGGCACAGGGCGATGCCGGTCACCAGGTGACCGATCGCCAGCCACCAGCCGAACAGGATGATCCAGATGATGTTTCCGAGCAGTGAGCCGACTCCGGCGTTCTGGTTCGGCACGGTTGTGCGGCCGAACGGCCAGAGCACGTAGTTCGCGATCCGGAACGCCGCGATGCCGAACGGGATCGTGATGATCAGGACGAACGCGATGATCCCGGCGAGCGCGTAGCCGATCGCCAGCCAGATCCCGCAGAGCACCAGCCAGATGATGTTCAGTATCACTCTCATTGCTCCACCCCCCGCTATGCCCAAGCTACCAGCGGTGGATGCGAGGTCAGGCGGGCAGGCCGAGTAGCGAGTCCAGGCCGACGGTGAGGCCTGGGGGCAGAGAGTTGATGCCGCGTACCGCGCGGAGCACGCCCGGCATGAACGAGGCCCGGTCGAGCGAGTCGTGCCGGATCGTCAGGATCTCGCCCGAGCCGCCGAGCAGGACTTCCTGATGCGCGACGAGTCCAGCCAGCCGGATCGAATGCACGTGAACCTCATCGACGGTCGCGCCCCGCGCACCCGGCCTCTGGGTGGTCGTCGCGTCCGGGCTCGGCCCGAGACCGGCCGCTGCCCGCGCGGCCTTGATCATCGCGGCCGTGCGTGCTGCCGTGCCCGATGGTGCGTCGACCTTGCCCGCGTGGTGCAACTCGATGATCTCGGCGGAGTCGAAGTACCTGGCCGCCTGCTCGGCGAACTTCATCATCAGCACGGCGCCGACCGAGAAGTTCGGCACGATTAGCACTCTCGGCCGCTTCGCCTCCGGCACGTCGCTCTCGCCGGCAGCTTGCTTGGTGATCTCAGACACCTCGGAGATCCTGGCCGCGTCGAAGCCCGAGGTGCCGACCACCAGGTCCCGGCCGTGTTGCAGGCACCAGCGCAGGTTGCCCATGACGGCCAGCGGGCTGGTGAAGTCGATCACGACGTCGCAGCCCTCAAGCGGATCGAGCAGGTCACCGAGGTCAACCTCGGCGACTAGCTCGGTGTCGTCGGCAGCCCGCACTGTCTGGCAGACCAGCGACCCCATGCGCCCGCGGGCGCCAAGCACTCCAACCCTGATCATCAGGCCCCTCCGGATGACAACAGCTGCAGCCAACTGGGCCCAGGCCAGCTGGGTCTAACCTGCGGCACCTAGTCGGTCGCCCGGTCGGTCGGCTGGCCGGGCCGGTGCCGATAAGCCGGCGATCACGCGAGCGAACGCGTCGGCATCGTCGTAAGGTCCGACCACGGCCAGCGCCTTGGGCCGGGTCAGGATCGTCTTGGCGATGTCCCGCACGTCGTCGAGCGTGACGCCGTCAATCCTGCCGAGGATCTCATCGACTGGTTCCAGCCGCGGATATACCAGCTCAGACTTACCGAGCCTGGTCATCCGGGAGGCCGGGTCTTCCAGGCCGAGCACGATCGATCCGCGAAGCTGACCCTTACCCCGGTCGAGTTCCTCGGCAGTCAGTCCCTCGTCACAGACCTTGCCGATCTCCTCGGCGCAGATCGCCAGCACCTCGTCGGCCTTGGCCGGCAGGCAGCCCGCGTAAATGCCCCACATACCGACATCGGCGTGCTGGGAGTTGAAGCTGTAGACCGAGTAGGCCAGCCCCCGCTTCTCCCTGATCTCCTGGAACAGTCGCGAGGACATGCCGCCGCCGAGCGCGGCGTTCAGCACGCCGAGCGCGAACCGCCGCTCGTCGGTCCTGGACAGGCCTACGCAGCCAAGCACCAGGTTCGTCTGTTCGATCGGCCGGGAGATGAGCCGGACGCCGGTGCCCGAACCGACCTCGGGGCCCGCAGGGCCAGGCAGCCGCGCCGGGGCCGGGCTGACCTCGGCGCGAGCGGAGTTCTCAAGCGCCGGCCCGAAGTGACGCCGGGTCAGCTCGACGACCTCGTCGTGGTCGAGTCGGCCGGCTGCCGCCACGACGAGGTTGTCCGGGGTGTACCTCGCCTCGTAGTGCTCGGCGATCTGGTCGCGGGCAATAGTCTCGATCGAGTCGACCGTTCCGAGGATCGGCCGACCGAGCGGGGTGTCACCGAAGAGCTGCCAACTGAACGCCTCGTGCGCGGCATCGGATGAGTCATCCTCGGTCATAGCGATCTCTTCGAGGATCACCGCCCGCTCGGCCTCGACCTCACTCGGCTCGAGCACAGATTCGGTGACCATGTCGGCGAGCACGTCGATGGCCAGCGGCAGATCGTCGTCGAGCACGCGCGCGTAGTAGCAGGTGTACTCCTTGGCGGTGAACGCGTTCAGCTCGCCACCCACCGCGTCGATCGACGCCGAGATGTCTAGCGCCGACCGCTTGGGCGTGCCCTTGAACAACAGGTGCTCCAGGTAGTGGGTGGCGCCCGCGTGCGAGAGATCCTCGTCACGCGAGCCCACCCCTGCCCAGATGCCGAACGACGCTGACCTGACCGCTGGCAGTGATTCGGTGATCACCCGCAGCCCGCCAGGCAGGACCGTCCGGCGCACGACCGCTTCGCCGTCGCTCAGCTCCTCATAGCGAAGGTCTTCAGAGCGAAGGTCTGCAGAGCCAAAGTCAGCGGTCATGAATTGCCGGACTCGCGGTCACGGTGCCGGGTCCTGAAGTGGTCGCCGCCGCTGCTGCCGCCGCGATCTGGCCGGCGGTCGCCACCCCGTCCTCTGTCACCGCGGTCCCGACTGCGGTGCTCACCGCGGTCGCCCCGGTCGCCCTGCTCGCTCCGGCCGCCACCGAGGTCCTCGCCTGCGGCCTCGCGCTCGACCACCTCAACCGGCACCAGCGACAGCTTGCCACGGTCGTCGACCTCGCGGATCTCGACCTGGATCTTGTCGCCGACCTTGATCACGTCGTCGACGTTCTCGATCCTGACGCCACCGTGCAGCTTGCGGATCTGCGTAATGTGCAGCAGCCCGTCCTTGCCGGGCAGCAGCGAGACGAACGCGCCGAACGTGGTCGTCTTCACCACCGTGCCCAGGAACCGCTCACCGACCTCGGGCACGTGCGGGTTCGCGATCGCGTTGATCGCCGACTTGGCCGCCTCGGCCGAGGTGCCGTCGGTCGCGCCGATATAGATCGTGCCGTCGTCCTCGATCGTGATCTCGGCACCGGTGTCTTCCTGGATCGAGTTGATCATCTTGCCCTTCGGGCCGATGACTTCGCCGATCTTGTCCACCGGGACCTTGACCGTGATGATCCGAGGGGCATTCTCGCTCATGTCGGACGGAACGCTGATCGCCTCGGCCATCACGCCGAGGATCGTCAGCCTCGCGTCGCGGGCCTGCTTGAGCGCGGCGGCCAGCACAGAGGCGGGGATGCCGTCCAGCTTGGTGTCCAGCTGCAGCGCCGTGATCACGTCCTTGGTGCCGGCGACCTTGAAGTCCATGTCGCCGAAGGCGTCCTCGGCGCCCAGGATGTCGGTCAGCGTGACGTAGGTACCGCCCTCGTAGATCAGGCCCATCGCGATTCCGGCCACCATGTCCTTGAGCGGGACGCCGGCGTCGAGCAGCGCCATCGTGGACGCGCAGACCGATCCCATCGAGGTCGAGCCGTTCGATCCGATCGCCTCCGAGACCTGGCGGATCGCGTAGGGGAATTCCTCACGGGTCGGCAGCACGGGGATCAGGGCCCGCTCGGCGAGCGCGCCATGGCCGATCTCACGCCGCTTGGGCGAGCCCACCCGGCCGGTCTCACCAGTTGAGTACGGCGGCATGTTGTAGTTGTGCATGTAGCGCTTGGTGCGCTCGGGGTTGAGCGTGTCGATCATCTGCTCCATCCGGAGCATGTTCAGCGTCGTCACGCCGAGCACCTGGGTCTCGCCGCGCTCGAACAGCGCCGAGCCGTGCACCCGCGGAATCAGGCCGGCTTCGGCGGACAGCTGCCGGATGTCGGCGAGACCGCGGCCGTCGATCCTGATGCCGTCGTTGCTGATCCGCGCCCTGACCAGCTTCTTGGTCAGGGACCTGAACGCGGCACCGATCTCGTTTTCCCTGCCTTCGAACTTCGCGGCCAGCCGCTCAGTCGCGGCGGCCTGAATCCGGTCGGTCTCCGCACCGCGCTGCTGCTTGCCCGCGATCGTCAGCGCGGCCGCCAGATCGGAGGAAGCCTCGGCCTCCAGCGCGTCGTAGACGTCCTGGCCGTAGTCGGCGAACGTCGGGAAGGCGCCGGTTTCCTTAGCGGCCGCGTCCGCCACCTGGAGCTGGGCCTGGCAGAGCAGCTTGATGAACGGCTTGGCCGCCTCAAGCCCCTCGGCGACGACGTCCTCGGTCGGGCCGACCGCTCCGCTCGCGGAGTCGGCGAGCAGCTTCAGCGTGCTCGGGGTCGACTCGGCCTCGACCATCATGATCGCGACGTCGCCGTCTTGGAGCACCCGGCCGGCGACAACCATGTCGAACGTGGCGTCTTCGAGCTGGCTGTGGGTCGGGAAGCCGACCCACTGGCCCTTGATCAGCGCCACCCTGGTCCCGCCGATCGGCCCGGAGAACGGCAGGCCGGATAGCTGGGTGGACAGCGAGGCCGCGTTGATGGCCACCACGTCATAGAGATGGTCGGGATGCAGCGCCATGATCGTCTCGACGACCTGCACCTCATTGCGCAGGCCCTTGACGAACGAGGGCCGCAACGGCCGGTCGATCAGCCGACAGGTCAAGATGGCGTCTTCTGACGGCCGGCCCTCGCGGCGGAAGAAGGAACCCGGGATGCGGCCAGCGGCATACATCCGCTCTTCGACGTCCACCGTGAGCGGGAAGAAGTCGAGGTTTTCTTTAGGATTCTTGGAAACCGTGGTCGCGGAGAGAATCATCGTCTCGTCGTCCAGGTAGACGACGGCCGAGCCTGAGGCAAGCCTGGCGAGCCTGCCGGTCTCGAATCTAATTTTGTGTTGACCAAATGCGCCATTGTCAATGACGGCTTCTGCGGTATGCACACCCTCCATCGGGGTGAGACCTCCTCACGTGAGGTCCCGCGTCTGCCCGCCACCAGCGGAGTGTCGTTACGTCCAGGAACTGGACGATAGCTGCCGACCGGTCTTCGATCGAAGCCCTCGGTTCGCCTGGCCAGCGTAGGCACGCCAGGACCAGGCAACTCCGAGAACCACTACCGAGGACCGGCCCTGCGGCAGGGGCGAACACTCCGGGCCGGGGCCGCGGGACGTTTTCCTGCTTGTACTTCGGTACAGCCGGGTGCTTTGGTGGTCCGGAGCACGCAGGTTTCTGATGTGAACCAGCAAACCGAATACTAGCTTGCTGAAATATCCGGTCTTTCCGGGACATCAGAGTTCTGAGTGCACCAGAAACTCTTGGATTACATTATTCAGTTTGCGGGGCGGGCAACGAACCGAACCCATCCCGACCACCAATGTAGCGCCAGCGGCCGACAGACAGCGATACGTCTCGCCCCAGTAATGCGGGCGCCGGAATCGCTAGCGGCGCAGCCCGAGCTTTTCGATGAGCGCCCGGTACCGGCTGATGTCCTCGCGGGACAGGTACTGGAGCAGCCGCCGACGGCGGCCGACCAGCAGCAGCAATCCGCGGCGGCTGTGGTGGTCGTGCTTGTGCACCTTCAGGTGCTCGGTGAGACCGTTAATCCGCTTCGTCAGCAGCGCGACCTGGACTTCCGGCGATCCGGTGTCACCCTCACTGGTCGCGTGCGCGGCGATGATCTCCTTCTTGACTTCGGTATCGAGCGGCACTTTTGTCCTTCTTCGTCGTTAACTAACTATCGGGGCTGACGGCACACAGAAAACCTGCGAGCCGGGCAACCGGGGAGGACGGCCAGCCAACCCGCCTGACGTCCGAATAGCCAGCCGCATGAGGGCGCAGCATGACCAGGCCAGATACTTCTGAGCCTCCGCTACGTTATCACGGGCGCGAGGAAACCCGGACCGCTATGGCCGCCAGGCCACTCCCCCAAGGCAGGCTTGCCGCTAACCCGGGTCCGCGAGCAACTCCCTGGCGAGCGCCACGTCCTGATGCATCTGAGCAACCAGTTCGCCGACCGAGTCGAACCGCGCCTGGCCGCGCAGCAATCGCGCGAACTCCACCGCCACGTGCAGGCCGTACAGATCCAGGTCGTCGCGATCTAGTACGTAAGCCTCGACGGTTCGATCCGTGCCGTCGAAGGTGGGATTGGTGCCGACCGAGATGGCGGCCGGCCAGCGGTCAGCTTCGGCCCCGTCTGAGTTCAGGGTGGCCAGCCAGCCCGCGTACACCCCGTCGGCCGGGATCGCGCTGTAGGGCGGCGGCTCGGCGTTCGCGGTCGGGAAACCGAGCGCCTTGCCCCGCTGCTCGCCCCGTACGACCACGCCCTCGACTCGGTGCGGCCGGCCAAGCTCGACCGCCGCCGCGGCGACATTTCCGGCTGCGAGCAGTTCTCGCACCCAGCTAGAGGAGACCGTCACGCCGTGATCGGTGAGCAGCGGCACCCCTTCGGCGATGAACTCATATTTCTCGCCCAGCTCGGCGAGCAGCGCGACGTTTCCTGCCGCCTTATGCCCGAACCTGAAGTTCTCGCCGATCACTACCGCCGCCGCGTGCAAGCCGTCCACGAGGACAGTCCTGACGAAGTCCTCGGCTGACAGCTGGGACAGCTCGTAGCTGAACGGCACCACGCACACGGCGTCGGCACCGAACCGGCCGAGTAGCTCGGCCCGAAAGCGCGTTGAACACAGCGCCAGCGGGTGCGACCCTGGCCTGACCACCTCATCGGGATGCGGATCAAATGTGACTACTGCCAGCGGCAAGTCGAGCTGACGGCCAACTTGGGCGGCTCTGGCGATGATCTTCTGGTGGCCGCGGTGCACACCGTCGAACACGCCGATCGTGACGACGCACCGGCCCCAGGCCGCAGGCACATCATGCACGCCATTCCAGCGGTACACCGTTAGCTTCCCTTCGGGCGGGCAGCGAGGGTTAAGCGCTGGTGATGCCCCCGCGATCAATCCGAGCTCGTGTCATCACCATATCTAGCCGTTCCCCGCTTCCGGCCGGAAGACCGCTCTAGGGCAAGAATACGGCGAGCGAATGCAGTTCAGAGTCGCGCTCGGCCACTAGTGCGATCAGCGTGCCGTCCGGGCCGAAGGCCGCCATCGGCACCCCGGCCGGGGTGGTCTCGGCTGAATCGTGGGCCACGAAGTCCGCGTGATCGGCGGCCGCCACCGTGACTCCGGCCGGCAGCCTGACCCCGTGGGCGAGCAGCCGGGCCTCATCGGCCGACAGGTGAAGGCTCGGGAACGCGATCGCGGCCGCTTCAGCGAGCGGGATCAGCTCGAAGTGCTCGGCCAGCTGCTCGAGCGATCGAGCGGACTCAAGCCGGTAGGACCCGACCCTGGTCCGCGACAGCGCGGTCAGATGACCGCCGGTGCCAAGGGCGGCGCCGAGGTCGCGGGCGATAGCCCGGATGTAGGTCCCGCTTGAGCAGGTGATGTCGACATCGAGATCGAGCAGCTCACCGACCGGGCGGACGGCGAGCAGATCGAGCCGCCAGACGGTCACCTTCCTGGCCACCAGTTCCGGAGCCGCGCCCGACCTGGTCAGGTGATAGGCCCGCTGGCCCTTCACCTTGATCGCGCTGATCTTCGGCGGTACCTGCTGGATCTCGCCGGTCAGCTTCGCCAGCTCCGAGCGCAGCTGGTCGGCCGAGATCGAACTCGCCACGACCGCGCCGCTGGGGGGCGGCAGGATGTCGCCCTCGGCGTCATCGGTGACGGTCGACTGACCGAGCCTGATCGTCGCCCGGTATTCCTTCTCGGTCAGCGCTAGGTGGCCGAGCAGCCTCGTGGCCTTGTCGATCCCGACGATCAGGACGCCGGTCGCCATCGGGTCGAGCGTGCCAGCGTGCCCGACCCGTCGCGTCCCAGCCAGCTTGCGCATCCGAGCGACGACATCATGTGAAGTCATGCCAGCCGGCTTGGCAACGATCACCAGTCCGGATTCGCTCACTAAGCCGCGGTTCCTCGCTCGCTCTGGCTCTGTGTATGTGGTCACGAGTCCTCACCTTCATCCGGCGCTTGCGCCGTCCGATATGGATCACTATCTCCGGCATGCACGGCTCCCGCTCTCGCGGCAGCCAGCTCAGCGTCGGCCTGCACAGCCTTGGCCACCAGGTCCTCGATGGACTTAGCGCCCTCCGGCAACGTGTCCCGCTGAAACGTGATCGAAGGGGTGTGCTTGAGACCGGTCCGCCGGCCCACCTCGGAGCGAATCACGCCCGTCGCGCTGGCCAGTGCCGCCGCTGTTGCCTCAGCGTCTTCATCTGAGCCATATACCGTATAGAAGATGGTGGCGTCGCGCAGGTCCCCAGTTACACGAGTGTCGGTGATTGTCACAAACCCGAGACGTGGATCCTTGATCCGCCGCTTGAGCATCTCGGCGACTATCTGCGTGATCCGCTCACTAAGGCGTCGCGCTCTTGCCGGATCCATGGGCGGTCACTCCCCCTCGTCGTTGAACAACCGCTGCCGCGCCGACAGCAATTCGATGTCAGGCCGGCCGGCGACGAAGCGCTCGCAGGCCTGGAGAACCTCAACGGCGTGTGAGGCCGTTGACGTCACCACGGCAACGCCGATCTCGGTTCGGCGATGCAGATCCTGATACCCGGTCTCAGCAACGGCGATACCGGGAAACTTCCTGTGCACATCGGCGATCAGCGGCCGGACCGCCGATCGCTTCTGCTTCAGTGACCTGACGTCACCGAGCAGGACGTCCAGGGTCAACGCACCTACGTACACGCTTGGCCCCTTCGATTGCCCCTGCCCGATGACGGCATGCCACTAATCCGCGCCACGCCTGATCGATCCGTGCCAGCCGGATCTAAGTGAGTCCTCATCGTCAGGCGCGTGGCTTCTCCCGCATCTCAAAGGTCTCGATTACGTCGCCGATCTTGATGTCGCCGTAGCCGATTCCGATACCGCACTCGAAGCCCTCCCGGACCTCGGTGGCGTCATCCTTGAACCGGCGCAGCGACTCGATCGTGGCGTGATCGGAGACCACGACGCCGTCCCTGACCAGGCGAGCCCTGGAGTTCCTGGTAATCGTGCCAGACCGCACGATGCAACCGGCCACGTTGCCGATCTTCGGGACCCTGAAGACCTCTCGGATCTCGGCCGTGCCGAGCTGGACTTCCTCGAACTCCGGCTTGAGCATGCCCTTGAGCGCGGCCTCGATCTCCTCGATCGCCTGGTAGATGATCGAGTAGTACCTGATGTCCACGCCTTCGCGCTGGGCCAGCTCCCCGGCCCGGCCGGCTGGCCGGACGTTGAAGCCGATGATCACCGCTTCGGATGCAATCGCCAAGTTGACGTCGTCCTGGGTAATCGCGCCGACACCGCGACCGATGACCCGAAGCACGACATCTTCCCCGACGTCGATCTTGAGCAGTGCGTCCTCCAGTGCTTCGACCGATCCGGACACGTCGCCCTTGATGATTAGCAGCAGCTCTTCGCGGGCACCGGACTTCAGCGCGGACTCCAGGTCCTCAAGCGTCACCCGCGGCCTGCGCTGGGCGAACTGCGCGGTCCGCTCCCTGGCTTCACGGCGCTCGGCGATCTGGCGTGCGATCCGGTCGTCGTCTACGACCAGGAAGCTGTCGCCGGCGTCAGGAACCGCGGTCAGGCCGAGAACGAGCACCGGCCGCGACGGCGGTGCCTCTGCGACCTGGTCGTTGTTCTCATCCAGCATGGCCCTGACCCGGCCGTAGGCCTCACCAGTGACGATCGAGTCTCCGACCTTCAGCGTGCCGCGCTGGACCAGCACGGTCGCGACCGGGCCGCGGCCCTTGTCCAGGTGCGCCTCGATCGCCACGCCCTGGGCCGACTGGTGCGGATTCGCGCGCAGGTCAAGTTCGGCGTCGGCGGTCAGCACAACCGCCTCCAGCAATTCGCCGATGCCGGTGCCGTTACGTGCCGACACGTCGACGAACAGGTTCTGGCCGCCGAACTCCTCGGCCACCAGGCCGTACTCGGTCAGCTGGGCCCTGACCCGCGCCGGATCGGCACCTTCCTTGTCGACCTTGTTGACCGCGACCACGATCGGCACGCCAGCGGCCTGCGCGTGGTTCAGCGCCTCCGTGGTCTGCGGCTTCACGCCGTCGTCGGCCGCGACAACCAGGATCACCAGGTCGGTGGTCTCGGCGCCGCGGGCTCGCATGGCGGTAAACGCCTCGTGACCCGGAGTGTCGATGAAGGTGATCGTCCGCTCCTGGCCGTCGACCTTCGTCGTGACCTGATACGCGCCGATGTGCTGGGTAATGCCACCGGCCTCCTGCGCGACCATGTTGGTGTTCCTGATCGCGTCGAGCAGCTTGGTCTTGCCGTGGTCGACGTGGCCCATGACGGTGACCACCGGCGGCCTCGGCTCAAGAGCTTCCTCGCCACCCTCGTCCTCGCCGAACTCGATGTCGAACGTCTCGAGCAGCTCGCGGTCCTCTTCCTCGGGCGAAACGACCTGAACGTTGAAGTTCAGCTCGGCACCGAGCAACTGCAGCGTCTCGTCGTTGACCGACTGAGTCGCCGTGACCATCTCGCCAAGGACGAACAGCACCTGCACGAGCGAGGCCGGGTTGACGCCGATCTTGTCGGCGAAGTCGCTCAGCGACGCGCCGCGGGACAGCCGGATGGTCTGGCCGTTGCCACGCGGTACGGACACGCCGCCGATCGACGGCGCCTGCATGTTGTCGAACTCTTGACGCCGCTGCTTCTTCGACTTCCGGCCGCGAGACGGACGGCCGCCTGGACGCCCGAACGCTCCCTGGGTGCCGCTGCGGCCACGGCCGCCCGCTCCCGGGCGCGCCGGACCCGCACCCGTACGGGGCCCGCCGCCGACGCCACCGCCACCGCCACTGCCGCCGCCGCCAGGACCGCCACGGCCACCGGGGCCGCCAGGACCGCCACGGCCGCCACCTGGCCGGGCGCCGGCGCCCTGGCCAGGACCGCCGCCGCCAGGACCGCCGCCGCCAGGGCCGCTGCGGGCGCCGAAGGGCCTCGGCGGCATGCTGCTCGGGCTCGGACGCGGTCCGCCTGGACGCGGACCACCAGGACGACCGCCGTCGCCAGGTCCGCCTGGTCCCGGCCTGCCGCCCGTCGGACGCGGTGCCTGCGGCCTCGGGCCGCCGGACGAGCCCGGCGCGCCGCTCGGTCTCTGCGAGCCTGGGTTGGCGGTACCGGCGCCCGGCGCGCCGCCAGACGGAGCACCAGGAGCGGCCTGACCTGGCCTCGGCCCGCGAGTAGAGCCCATGCCAGTCGAAGTCGAGCTGAACGGGTTATTGCCGGGACGAGGCCCTGGCCTCGGCGCCCCTGGCCGCGGCCCTGGCGTGGGACCACCAGGCTGGCTGGGTCGTGCCGAACCTGGCGTCGGCGCGGGCCGGACCTGCCCGGTGCCCGCGCGTCCGCCTGGGCTGGGCACTGCCCGGGGCCCTGGGGTGTGGCCACCCGGGCCGGGCACTGGGCCACGCTCGCGGTGGTCGCCGCCGGCCGTCTGGCCAGGCGCCTGCTCGGGCTGGCTGAACGGCACCTTAGGCACGCCAGAAGTTACGGCGCGGCCGCCATCGCCGCTGGGTTCCGGCCCGGCCGGCCCGGCCGGCCTTGCCGGAGTCTCCGTAGCCGACTCGGTCACCGACCGCGCCTCCTGCGCAGCGGTCGGCGGCACGCTCGGCGTCTCAACCTTGGCCGCCGGGGCAGCCGACGGACTGGCAGCCGAAGGACTGGCAGCCTGCGGACTGGCAGCCGAAGGACTGGCAGCCTGCGGACCGGCAGCCTGCGGACTGGCAGCCTGCGGACTGGCAGCCTGCGGACCGGCAGCCTGCGGACTGGCAGCCGCGGCAGCGGCACGGCCGTTGGCGGCGTGCCTGCCGTGTGACTGCCCAGCTGAAGTCTTCGCGTTCGCGGCCTGGCCTGCGAACGCCTCTTTGAGCCTGCGGACGACCGGCGCCTCGATTGTCGATGACGCCGACCGAACGAACTCGCCCATTTCACCGAGCTTGGCCATGACGGCCTTGCTCTCTACGCCGAACTCCTTAGCGAGCTCGTATACCCGGACCTTCGCCACTACGCTCCCTGCCTCGGCCCGGGCCATCCGGGCCAGTCAGCCGGACCGGAGCAGCTTGGCTCCGTCCGGCGTCAATTCCTGCTGTTCATCGCCGCATGCTCATCGAGCGCTCATCACAAATCTCAGCCTGTCTCTCCGGCCAGTACTACGCCGATTGTTTCCCATTTCGCCTGCCGCACTAGTCCGCAGTTACGTGCGGACAAGTCGCTGGTCCAGCAAGCGTCCTGCCCCGCTACCGCTCAGCCACACAACCTCGCGGTCAAATGGCCAAGGCGCGCGAACACCTCAGGCCTCGGCGAGGTACCTGACGAGTCCGCCGTCGGCGAGCGGCCCGGTCACGCGTAGCGCTCTCGGAAACGCCCGGCGGCGCCTGGCTTGTTCCAAGCAGTCCTGGCTGGGATGCAAGTATGCCCCCCTGCCCGGGCTGCGCGCTGCGGGGTCAGCGACGATCTCGCCGTTAACCGCCACGACGCGGAGCAAGTCTGACTTGACGGCGCGAGTTCTGCATCCCACGCACGTACGGATCACCGATCCGGACACGGCGAGAGACGAAGACCGCATTGCCGCCCGGCTAACAGCTTACAGGGCCGGCGCGTCGGCGGCACCAGGCACCTTGTCGGCTACCTTGCGACCAGTTTCTCGCCGCTGGCTGGGCTGGCCGGCCTGCTGGCCAGGCTGGCCGGCTTGCTGGTCCGTACCCACCTGGTTGTCCGGCTGAATGTCGATCCGCCATCCGGTAAGCCGGGCGGCCAGCCGCACATTCTGCCCTTCCTTGCCGATGGCGAGCGACAGCTGGTAGTCGGGCACGATTACCTGCGCGACCCGGTTGGCTTCATCCAGGACCCGAACCTGCGATACCCGCGCCGGGGACAGCGCGTGCCCCACGAAATCGGCCGGGTTGTCTGAGAAGTCGACGATGTCGATCTTCTCGCCGTGCAACTCGGCCATGACGTTACGCACGCGGCTGCCCATCGGGCCGATGCACGATCCCTTGGCGTTGACCCCGGGCTCGCGCGCGATTACCGCGATCTTGGTGCGGTGCCCAGCCTCGCGCGCGATCGCGGCAATCTCCACCGCCCCTGAGGCGATCTCGGGTACCTCGAGCGCGAACAGCTTGCGGACGAGGTTGGGGTGCGTTCTGGACAAGGTCACCGACGGGCCACGGAAGCCCTTCCTGACGTGCAGCACGTAGCACTTGATCCGCTCGCCGTGCACATACCGCTCCCCTGGCACCTGCTCGGTCGGCGGCAGGATCGCCTCGATCCGGCCTAGGTCCACTAGGACGGCCTTCGGATCCTTACCCTGCTGGATCACTCCGGCGACGATGTTGCCTTCCTGACCGGCGAACTCACCGAACGTCAGCTCGTCTTCGGCGTCGCGCAGCCGCTGCAGGATGACCTGGCCCGCCGTCGTCGCGGCGATCCGGCCGAAACCAGCCGGCGTGTCGTCGTACTCGGTCAGCACGGTACCGTTCTCATCGGTTTCCGCTGCCCACACGGTGACGTGGCCGGTTCGCCGGTCCACCTCGACCCTGGCCGAGGGCGCCGCGCCTTCGGATTTGTGATACGCGACCAGCAGCGCATCCTCGATCGCCTTGATCACGAGGTCCATCGAGATGTCTTTCTCGGCCTCAAGGCTCTTCAGCGCAGACACATCAATGTCCATCGAGTTCCTCCTCGTCCGGGCCACTGCCTTCGGCAGTGTCCTCGCCCTGCCAGGAGTCATCGGCGTCGTAGTAGCCATCGGGCCCGCCGTCGACGTCGTCGATCTCGTCAAGGCGTCCGAACTCCACCTGCACCCGGCCTGGGCCGAGTTCGCCGAAGCCGACCGAGCGCCGGGTGCCGTCGACTTCGAGCATGACGCGGTCTTGATCCGCGTGGATGATTCGTCCCTTGATTTCATCAGGATCAGCGGGCGCGTCCCGTTTCTTATCCTGATCTTTACTAGTCAGCGGCACGATCACGAGCCGGCCGGCCGCGCGCCGCCAGTGCCTGGGCTGGGTTAGCGGACGGTCAACGCCAGGCGAGGTTACCTCCAGTGTGTAGGCCTCCTCGCTCATCGCGTTCTTCGCGTCCAGCGTGGCCGATACCTCACGGCTGACCTCGGCGATGTCGTCGAGGCTGATCCCGCCGTCCGCGTCGATCACGATCCGCAGTATGGTCCGCCGGCCGGCCGAGCTGAGCTTGACCGCTTCAAGATCGATCTCCATGGCGGCGAGGACCGGCTCGATCACTTTCGTCAGTCGCGTGGTCGCAGCCGTCCGCTGGCTGGCGCTCGGCCGCGGAGCCGGCCGGGACGGCCGAGACTCGCGCCCCTCGCCGGTCTTACCCGGCGCCCGCGATGGGCGCGGCGCGCCATGACGGGACTCTTCGCGCATCACGCCTCCTCGCCAGTGTCTGGTGATTGTTGTCATAGCTAGGCCCCTAGCCTATCCGGGACCGCCGCTTAACGTTCTGACCTGTTGCTCTTCGCGGCCACCAGATGCCAACTCGTGTCGCGCCGGGCAAGGGCTGCGCATCGGGATGGCGTACAGCGCCCCACCAGGGCCCGCGACACGTGGCATGCTTGTGCCGCAATCGCCTGCTGTCGGCGGGCCCGCGGCTAGGTATCGGACCTGGATCGGAAGGGAGATGGCGAGGCACAGGTGGCGGCCGAACCAACACGTCGGGTACTGCTCGCGGCTGCGGCCGCCGGTTCGCTCGGGCTGACCGGGTGCCTGGCCGGATGCAAGGGCATCACGGCGCTCGGCCCGGTGCCTCACGTCGGCGCGGATGTCGTAACCCTTGAGCACACGATCTCGGCCGAATCCAAGCTGGTCGCGATTTACCAGGCGGCCGTGACCCAGCTTGGCAACACGTCCATAACCTCGGGAAACGGCAGCGACGCCCAGGTCGTGGCGGCCATACACGCCGAACACCTCGAGCACCTGAGCCAGCTCCGCGCGCGGCTGATCCTGCCGCCCAGGTACGCCAAGACCGAGCCCAGCGCCAGCCGGAGCCCGAACCCGACGCCGCCGCTGCCATCCGACGCCCAGGCGGTGATGGCAACGCTGGCCGACTACGAACGGTCGGCGGCCGCGCGGCTGACCAGCGAGCTGATCGCGGTTCCCGCCGCGCTCGCCCAGCTGATGGCCAGCATCAGCGCGTCCGAAGCCGCTCACGTGGTGTACCTGCGCCAGGCGGGAGCGGCGTGATGATGGGGACCGGATACCGGCAGCCGACCGGCAAAGGCGCGGCGATCGCCGCGTTGCAGTCCGCGCTCGCCGCCGAGCAGGCCGCGAGCTACGGCTACGGAGTTGCCGGAGCGCACCTGACCGGGTCGGCGTTCAAGGCGGCCTCGGCCGATTGCGTGTTGCACGAGCGGGCCAGGGACAACCTGGTCAAAATGATCACCGCGCTCGGCGCGACGCCGGGGCCCGCGGCCGTCGCCTACAAGCTGCCGATCAGCGTTCGCACGGCCGACGACGCTGCCGATCTCGCCGTCGACCTCGAACTTAGCGTGGTCAGCAGCTACCTGAGCCTGGCGGCAGTGCCGGATCCCGCGCTGCGCCGGCTGGCGGCGAAGACCATGCAGGCCGCCGCCGTCCGGGCCGCCCGCTGGGGTGCGCCGTCGCGAGCGTTCCCCGGCCTGGCGACCCCGCGCTGAACGCCCGCCGGATGGCGGCTGGATGGCGGCCGGGCATCGTGATCAGGTCAAGCCGGGTCGATCGCAGTTGACAGCACTCGGGTGATGATCGTGGCGGCCTCGCCAAGCTCATCACCGCGGGCGATCCGCTCGGCCCAGGGCCACCAGAACCACCACAGGCCGTCCTGGCTCCGGCCGACGTAGACGTCCTCGGCCAGCCTCGGCGCCACCGGGTTAATCACATGCAGGCTCGCAACCCGGCCGTTCGGCGTCACCAGTCTGGCTTGCAAGCCGCCCTTAACCAACTCAGCGGCTAGCCCTTCGAGCCGGTCGAGAAATTCCTGCGATTGCTGAGCCGGATACGGCGGGGCCGTGCCGGACTCGCTGCCGACCTGGCCAGCTACCAAAGTCACCGTGTCACCTTGTCACTTCAATCTCGTGGCGGCTCAGCCCTTCCGCGCTATCCACGGCCTCACCGCGCCAATTACTCTGCGTATTGAATTAAGCGCGCAGAGTATGCGCGCTCAATAAAAGGATGCTCCGGCCAAAGCGACACCGCAAGTAAGATTTGCCAACTCATTGCTATTACTGGCCCCGCTGCCCCGCTCCGCGCCCTTAATCCAGATTCACGTCGGCGGCAGCAATACCCCGACCGACAGCAACGAAGGCCCCGCGTCGTCCATAACCCGGACCCGGCCAAGCAACGAGGAGCCAACACAGCTTCGGCGACCAGTTACAGCGCCAACGTCGTTACACATACCCAGTCCGCAACAGCACAAAAAGGGGGCCGCGCGATCATGAAAGCTAGTCCGATTCTTCCCACTTTCGACGTAAGGTTTTCGTTCGCCGAAGAGCTTGCCGCGGAAAGCGCCATCTACCGGCACTGTTGCGACGACCCACCTGAACCCGCCGGCCTAAATTGCGCGGGAAACTCTTCGCAAAGTGGCTGCCCGCAAAGGACCGGCCTCAGTGATGACGACGGCCGACGTTCCCAGCGCAGGGGCCATATCGTGCGGATGATGATCTTGAAGCAAGCTGGATGGCCGGCGAGGACTTCCGCAACCTGATGAATGCGCGATTTCATCACGCAGGTCAAAGATGAATCCGCACATTCAGCAGGTTTCCAGGTGATGAATCCGCGCATTCATCTTTCGGACTCACCTTTGGCAGCCAGATGAATCCGC